>MDTG01321877.1_pt1 | contig 33302 bp, 27 predicted proteins | sample 811421 | NCBI WGS metagenome assembly MDTG01 (sample SAMN05326645, study PRJNA326480) | marine metagenome | isolation source: seawater | place: Pacific Ocean: South East | collected 2011
ATTGAGCTGAGTTCAATACGCACCGCATCCTTCTCTCCCTCATAGCGTCAATCGCCGGGGATTTCCACTTGAGCATTGGCTGGGGCCGGAGAAGCCGGAAAAGGAGCTATTGGCGTGCCGCTGCCCGGCATGTGCGTTTGCTTCTCTGAGTTTCCCACCATTTGCCATCGATAGAACTACTTTTCTAGCTGGAACAGGAAAGGGTTCCGTGGCCAAAGGGCTACTGTCTTGTATGCCATTGAAATAATGGAGGAACAGTTGGAGCGGGTGAGGGGAATCGGATCCTCGTCGCTAGCTCGGCAATTGTGCAGAGGCAATAGACTGGTTGGGGGACTCCATTCTTATTGCGCCAGGCAATCGTAAGAAATCCCCGCTCACCCGCGCGCGACCCCTGTTGCAGGATTAAGTATTATCAGGACTGCCCCTTGATGAATGGCTTTCGGATCAGCCCATAGGGCGAGGCATTCGGTTCGTCGGCAAAGTAAACGGAATATGTTTCTATCGGCTGCTCGTCCCTTGTGCGGGTGATCTGAGTGAGTAATTCAAAATGTTCAAATCCGGAGCGAACATCATCAAGAAACTGACAGGAGTCTCTGCAGATATAGAGAACGGGGAGAGCGAAGGCGTCGCCTGGAGGCGGGGGTTCGTTCGCCCATCTCAATCGTTCATTGATCTGGGTAACCGGAGTTTTTGAAGGCAGGTAAAATCGTAGCCAGCTGTTGGTCGTATAGTCGCTGGTGATAATTCTGGCTGCACCATTTTGTGCCGTGATAGAGGCAATGTCTTTTCCAATGTCATGCCAACCATATGCAAGTTCCCGTGTTACGGGATCCTTGCGTCCGAGCGGGATCGGGCCAAACAGGGCTTGAACATATACGAGTGAAGCAAGGCCCGCTCCGACTGGCAACATGAGGCGCCTTGACCAGTTCGTCCACGGTGCCTTCAGCGATCCGGTTCGGGCAGCTTGAATGCTCATTGTGGCTGCCAGAACAAACGGCGGATACATCACTTCGGGCCAATTTCCTTCGACTCGTTCATGCAAGGAGTGCCAAGCAAAATATACAAAAGTTGGTGCGACAAGCGAGAGGATCAGTACTCTTGTGCTTGCCGGAATTCGGACGAGTCCCGGGATTTTCCTGAAGGCCAGAATGCCGAGTATGAATACCGGCGGCGTCAGAAAAGCAGCCTGGGAACCGATATAGTCGTCAAGATATTTCAAGGAGAATTGGTGAGTGTTTGTCCGGCCGGATTGGTACACAAACGAAATCCATTCATGATTCCAGTTCCAAATGACAACCGGCGCAAACAACAGGATGGAAACAACCGCACCTGAAATTGAATACGGGTTGAAGAGCCAACGGCGCCGTTGGGGGGTAATCACCACCCAGAGGACAATACCGCAGGCAAGAAATATGGTTGTGTATTTCGACAACATTCCCAATCCGACAAAGACACCTGCGCCTAGCCACCAGAACCCGTTGCCGGATTTTTCGATTTGAGCGAGACAGTAGAGTGTGAATGCGCTGGTTGCGATCACGGCTGCGTCGGATGTTGCAATAAAGGACCCGACCGAAACGGCAACTGTAAGGTTGAAAATGAGCGCTGCTGTGGCGCCTGCATGTTCGTCTTCGAATAGTAGCTTTCCAGTTTGCCAGACGGCCCAAGTGGCCGGAAGGCTCAAGATCAATGGCAGCAAGCGGACACCGAGTGGGGAATCTCCAAGCAGAAAAGTCCCGATCCGGATTAGAAGAGGGTTCATCACGGGGTGGTCTACAAATCCCCAGCCGAGATGTTTGGAGTAACTCCAGTAGAGCGCTTCGTCGCCTGAAAGAGGCAGGACCGCTGCGCAAATGAGACGCACAATGAAAGATAACAGAATGCCACCGATGACCAGTTTGACGTAAATCGGGGTGCGGCCAGGCGGGGAGCCATGATCAAAGGTCATGAATTTTCCTTTTGTATTCCGGGTCTCGCTGTTCCTGTTCCACGCGCAGGAAAGTCTTCGGCCGGAACACCCAGAGGGTGTTGATTAGATAGTTTGCTATAGGGACGAGGACCCAGCCAATCACCAGGCCCACCCAGAATGGCAGGTCTGATTTGTCGACCAGACGCATACTGATCGTAACGATCAAGAAGCTTGCAAAGGTTATAAGGATAAAGCGAAACAGGTGCGTGCTGTTGTGGGGCACATCCGGATAGGTTATTCGGGCATGAACCAGAAAGGAAACAGGTGCCGTAGTCAGCGATGCGAAGATGGTCGCTGTTGTCGGGTCTGAAATGAGGTCGCTCATCACAAGGAAAGCCACCTGGACAGAGTAGAAGGCTGTCACGCCAATACCCGCCGCGAGGTAGCGAAGCGGACGTTCAAACCGAACGGGAAGCCACTGGAGGTTGCTGGCCATCAGCAGCCTCCAGCAACGAGCCTGCGCTGGCGAGATGCGTCAGGCGAGGAAAGTTGCAGGGATAACCAGGCCCACAAGAAAAGGCGATGGTCCTTGTTGTCTTGCCTGTGTTCACGCCATGCCCGTCCGGGATAGTCCAGGCATACGCCTTCAAAAGGCGCAAGGGGTGGAGTGGTCGGAATGACACGCAACCAGGATGAAATCGGCATCCCAAATCCTTTTTTGGGCCGTCGGAATACGGCTTCAGGAAGGAGCGGCTGCATTGCCTTTCTCAGAAGGTACTTTCGGGTGCCATTGCGCAATTTGTATCGGTGCGGCAAGCGGCTGCAAAACTGGACGAGCTCATTGTCAAGAAAGATGGAGCGGGATTCCAGTGACGATCTCATCGATGCGCGATCCGCCTTGGCCAGAATCCCTTCCTGCAGATAGAAGCGCGTATAGAACTCAAGCGTGCGGTCGATGACGTTCCCGGCAGAACTTGCTTCCCAAACTTCCAGTGCTTCGGAGTATAGTTCTTCGGGCGCAATTGGCGCTTCGAACAGTTCCTGCATTTCAGCGGGATCTACCGGTGAAAGCCAAACCGGGTTCCACAATGAGGGGGGGTAGCTCAGGCCTCTCAGAGTTCTCTTGATACGGAAGTCAAGACTCATGTTGCGATCAGACCGGGGGAGGTAGTCGGCGCACCGACGAACAAGATGGTGGAGGGGCGCTGGAACAAGCCCGCGATAGAAACGTGAGGGGGACAGAGCCAGGAACGGATCATATCCGGCGAAGAGTTCATCTCCTCCATCTCCAGACAACGCGACCTTGACGTGTTTGCTGGCGAATCGCGCGAGCAAACTCGTTGGCACAATGGATGGATCACTCATTGGCTCGTCGAGTCCGGCGAGAATGTCGCAAATGCCTGCTCTGGCAGAATCCAGGTCAAGCGCTTCGGTCCGGTGAAGGGAGCGGAAATAGTCTGCAGTGCTGCGGGCGGCGTCAGATTCATCGAATGAGGGTTCCTGAAAGCCGAGCGTAAAAGTCTGGAACCGCCTCTCTGGAGAGACCTGCGCGGCGCAGGCAAGCGCTGTAGCAGAATCGATCCCGCCGCTCAGAAAAATGCCGACCGGAACGTCTCCCATCAGTCGCCGCCTCACGGACGCAACAAGAAGTTCGCGAAGCTCTTCGGCAAGGTCGTCTTCATCCCGTGCCTGAATGGCCGGGTCAGGCTCGATGCGGAACTCCCAGTAAGTGATCTGACGGGTGTTACCCGAAGCGAGATCGTACAAGAGGGCCGTGCCACCGGGTAATTTGTAGCAGTTATCGTATATGGTTCCAGGGGCCGGGACATACCCATATGCGAAATACTTTTGAAGCTTCCGGAAACTGAGGTTTGGCTCGATATGCGAATGCGCAAGCAGGCTGGTCAGCTCACTAGCAAATGCAAACAGTCCTTTGATGCGCGCGTAGTAGAGGGGTTTCTCTCCAAACCGGTCGCGCGCAAGGAATAATTTCTTGCGTTCCAGATCGTAGATGCAGAATGCAAACATGCCATTGAGACGAATGAGCATGCTTTCACCCCATTCGATATAGGCGCGGAGCAAGACCTCAGTATCGGAATGATCTGTATGAAATGCGTGGCCGAGTTGAACCAGCTCTGACCTGAGTTCTGCATGATTGTAGATCTCTCCGTTAAAGACGATGCATGTCTTGCTATCCTGGGTCCACATCGGCTGGGCGCCGCCTGCGATATCCACGATTGCAAGACGCTGATGACCGAGATGAACCGCATGACGGGGATCGACGAAGTGGCCATGTCCGTCAGGACCGCGATGTGCAATGGCTGCCATCATGGCGGCAAGATCGTCGGCATCGCCGCGACCAACAAATCCCGAAATACCGCACATCAGGCAGAAGGCGGACCGGACATATGCTCCCGGACAGCATAGGGGTGTCGTCCGTGAGCCTCAAAATAGGTTCTCATTACCATTTCTGCGAGAAGCCCCATGAGAATCGAAATGCAGCCGATCAGTACGAGCATCGCTGACAGGAGTGGCAGCGGGGTCTGGATCAGGGACGTGCCTGCAAAGAATTTGAGACCGATCGCTAACGTCAGAGTTATGAATGCAGCGGCGATAGTGGATAGCCCGAAACCACCGAAAACATAGATCGGTTTGACCAGATAGCTTTGCATGAATTTGACAACAATCAAATCAAGGACGACTTTGAAAATTCTGTTCAATCCGTATTTTGAATACCCGAATTTCCGGGGATGGTGCTTTACGGGAACTTCAACGACCCGTGCTCCCATCCAGCTCGCATAAATGGGAATGAACCGGTGCATCTCTCCGTAAAGCCGCACCCCGGTCATGACATCTCGGCGATAGGCCTTCAGGGTGCAGCCATAGTCGTTCAGCTTCACGCCCGATATTCTTGAAATGAGGGTATTGGCAATCCTGCTCGGCAGGTTTCGGGTCAGCCGCGCATCTTTTCGGTCAGATCGCCAGCCTGAAACGACATCGTAGCCTTCATTGATCTTTGAGACCAGCAGAGGAATATCGGAGGGGTCATTCTGGAGGTCGGCATCCAGTGTTACGATAACGTCTCCTTCGGCATGATCGAAACCGGCCATCAAGGCAGCCGTCTGGCCGAAGTTTCTCCTGAAATCGATAATGCGGATATGGGTGTTGCGGGATGCAATTTCCTGCAAGACATGCAGGGAATTGTCCCTGCTTCCGTCATTTACGGCGATGATCTCATAGTCACACTGCATGCCATCGAGTACAGGCAGGAGTTGATCGAACAGAGAAGAAAGGCTTTCGGCTTCATTATAGATCGGCAGGACAATGCTGAGATCAGGCGGCTTTGACTTGCCGTTTTCGTGATTCAGCTCGGCAAGTGAATGAGCAGGTTTTTCCGGGGTTTTCAGCATCGGGAAACTCGTGTGGCAAATTTTGAGTGCGCGGCAGTGTGAGGAAGATGAGGCACGGAAAAGCTCTAACCGCCGGGGTCGCATGCGGACCGATCCAGCCGAAAGGCGACCAGGGCGACGGGCGAGCCTTTGGAATAGTTTTCAGCATAGACCGGCGCCGACTCCCTGACGCAGAATTTGCCGGACCTGGCGGCCTGTTCGAGAGCCGAAATGGCGGGAGCGGCTGATGACGATTCGAGATTTACAAGGACATAGGATGGATCTGCTGGAGCCGCCTGGCCTGTATCGAGTGCTTTCATCGGGTCGAAGTGAATGTTTGTGCCGAGAGTGAAAACAAGACTTGGCTCGGACAGTCCGAAGATCTGAAGATTACTTCCCTTGTCCTGCAGCAGGCATGGCTTGTCGTCTGCAACGGGTGATGCGCAGACAGACGCCAGCGCCTCCTGGGCTGCGCGGCTTGATTGTAGCCAGGCCTGAGCGGGCAGAAACTCGAAGCGTACGTGCCACCCAATCGAAAGGCTCGTTGCGATTGCGAACGTGATTGCCCATTTCAGTCGCTTTAGGCCTATGGCGGCGAGCGTTGCGATCAGGCAAGCCAGGCCGAACCACAATAGGAAAGCGGGCGTGTGTGTGTCGGGCACCCAGGATGAAATTACCGATTGGGATGTCGCCGTCTTGAAATCGTTTGCCGCATCAACCATGAGCCACTCTGCGGCTGGCGTGGAAGTTGCGGCCAAGATGGCCAAGGCTGCAATGACGAAAACTGCGGCTCCTGTCCAAAGCCAGGGACCAGGCTTCGGCTTTGCGGCAAGCTGATCCGCGCCCCAGCCACAAATCAGTCCCAACGCCGGATACGCCGGCAGGACGTAGTGGGCGAGCTTGGTTGGAAGAAGCTCAAAGACGACCCAGATCGGAATGGCCCAGGCAAGCAGGAAAATCAGACCCTGCAGATCTGTTTCGTTGGGGGTCGTCCCGGCATTCCGGAAATTGCGGACGAGGAGCGGTATTGACGGAATGAGTAGCAAGGTCGCTGGGAAAAACATGATGGGGAGATTCAGCAGATGAAAGCCGGGGATGCCGCCATGACCTTCGGACTCGCCTGACATTTTGCTGAACAGGTCTCCACCAACTGAATCCTGCAGGAAGCTGCCCTGGGTGGCGTGCTGCACCGCAATCAGCCAGGGGATGAGGAGGGTGGCGAGGAACAGTGGGCCGGCCCAATATCGCAGAGGCCGCATCCAGGACCTGTGCTTACGATCCATGAAATACATCACCGCCAAAGAAAGTCCGGCCATGAGTGGCGTCACTGGACCTTTGACGAGAACGCCAAGTCCCATAGCGACCCAGAAGAGAAAGGCCATGCGCTTCGGGTGGCCTTGCTGTCGATAAAGCGCAGCAAGTGCGGTCATGGCCAATGTTGTTGCAAGGACCAGAACACCATCGGTTTTTGCTATGTGAGCCTCGGTTGTCGCGAGAATGCTTGACCCGAACAGTGCAGCTCCCGTCAGTGCCGCACTGCGGGAAAGCAGGATCGTTCCGCACCAATAGGTTACGAGCGAGGCAAGGGAGACAGCGATCCATGACGGAATTCGATACGACCAGATCTGATCAGTCTCGCCAGGGGAAAGAACGCTGGTAGCGGTTGCCTGCAACCAGTAGATTCCGGCGGGCTTCTTGTTCCGGTCCTCCTGCTGGAACCTGATATTCAGGTAGTTTCCGGATTCCAGCATTTGCCTGGATGCCTGGGCAAAGCGGCTTTCATCACGGTCCAGTGCGGGGAGTTTGAAGACACCGGGCGCAGCTGCGATGAGCGTGATTGCGAATACGGCAAGCCAGACCGTCATCCGGGACAGACGCGCCTTGTCCTCTCCCCGAGGTGTTACCTGCGCAGGCGCGAATCTGGCGGTTTCCTCCTTGCCCGAGGTCAAATTTTCGGCCCTCTTTTCCAGCGAGCAGGCTTGCCCTTTCTCTCAAGACGTCGAGGATCGCGTTTCGCCTCATCTAGGGCGGTGCCATGGAACAGGATCCGTCGGTCAGGTGCCGAATTGGGTCTGCTCGGTGAGCAGTCATAAGCAAACCTATCGTATTCAGACGAGCCTGGATGGGAGGTCTTGGTCATGGTCGGAGAAGGGCCCGAAAATTGACGGCGAATTCGAGTGGAAGGCGCTCAGGGCGTGCTGCCACCGTGCCTTAAAGCCTGAAGTCGGGGATGCGGGCTATCCAACATGTGTTCGAATTGCAGACCGGCAGCGAGATCGACCGAAGCGCCCGAAGAAACAGCGAAAATCAATGTTCATCGAACATTTGTTAGGTCGTTCATCGCGTCAGTTTTTCCGTTAGGGACACAAGAAGGACTGACCGGTAGTGAGCGCATTCCTGACTGAAACATCCTTGAGCAACCAGCAGAATCGCGAAGGTTGGAAAGGTCTGCGGTTTTCAGTTCCTTGGCACGCGACCGGAACGTATTCAGATGTGACGACAGTTGAATCGGGCGCGAGCGAGGCGTTGGTCAGCCTTTGCCCGCAGCCGACTCGAGCTCATCTACCAAGTCAAGTTCGTGAGCAACCGCACTTTCTGCCAGCTCCTGGTTGAAGTCTGCGATCGCAGTCCCCAAGGCATCAAGATTGATGCTGAACTTGTCGGCGAGTTCACCGTCCTGGATGTGAGGGGCGACTTCGAGCCATTGGCTGCTTGCGAAGTCAAAGGCTCCGGATATATCGTTCCATCTCACGGGATCGCATTTGAGATTGGCGTGAATCCTGAAACCTGCATAGTCGAGCATGCTGATGGCTTTCGAAACGTCTGATGCATCCGAGATTTCGATGACGCGCCTGTAGCCTTCGACGGCGCTGAAAGCCACATCTGGACGACTGTCTGTTTCGATCGAATTGCGGATCTTGAGGATGAGTGTGTCAATCTCAGAAGCAGTCACCTCGGGGACTGCCCCTCTGACTTCATCAAAAGACAGTCGGGTGCGATCGGCCAGCAGAAGGAGATCAGCTGGTTGATCGTCGAAGGCTCGTTCAGTCAGCATTTCGAAAAGTTCGGCAACGGGTTGCATCGTATCCCATAATGGTGAGACCGTTGGCTTGTGAGCCGTGTCAGCGTTCGCGCTGTTTTCAGCTGCCGGTGTTGTCGCTACCGCTCTCGGTATTGTCGTTTTATCGGCTTCATCAAAAAGCGGCGTAAAGACAACAAGAGCGATTGCGCTTAGGGCAGTGAGGGTAAACACAATCAGAATTGTAAGTCGCGTCCCGCGCATTTTCTCTACTCCAATCTCACGCTTTGCATGCGCAGTGTTTGAAATTCGTCCAAGCAACAGCCGTCACGGCGCTGTGACGTATCTCACCCAAAGCAACGCTGCGTCGCCAAAATGGCTGCATTGGGCCCGTGATTGGCGCGTTCCACATTGTTCCTTATGCCGGACGTAGAGCAGAATTGAGCTGTTCAGCGAACTCGCCTGGTGGCAATTTGGCAGATCGCGAGGGATGGACGAGGAAGTAATCCCTCCAGCGCCGTTTCGCGTCGAGTTCATCTACACGGATAAGTTCGGAATCATCGTCGCTCAGGCGCCAGCAGGCATATCCAAGATTGAGGAAATATTTCAGTACACCATCCGGTTCCTGATGAAAATTCTGTTTCAGGGAGAATGGATGAATCTCAATCAGGAAAGTTGGAAAGAACCGCTCAATCGTTTTCTTCCCTCCTGCGATCATGAGGCACTCTGCGCCTTCTATATCGCAGCGGATGAAATCCAGCTTGTCGAGGTCGAATCTTGAAACGATTGAGTCGAGGCAGATGACCGGCGTCTGTTGGCGATCGAATTCTGTATCGTTGGCCATCGCAAGGATTTCTTCCGAGCCGCGTGCGGTCTCTCCGATCACGGCATAGGCACGCCCCAGATGCCCGGATTTTTTACGTGGAACATTGAGATACGTTTCTCCGTCCTCTTCCCCTATCGCGTAATTGTGGGGTGAGACATTTTCGATCCTGTGCCACTTGAGGAGTCGGCACATAATCGCAAATGAGTATCGTGATGGTTCGAACGCGTAGATTTTCCCGACGGGTCCGACTATGTGCGATAAATAGTAGGAATGCCGGCCGTCGCTGGCGCCAAGATGCAAGCACGTGTCACCGGGATTGCAGAGCTGCTCCATATACGGCGTTTCAGGCTCAAATTTTCGGCCGGACAAATTGCGCCGATACATGCGCCAGGTCGTGTAGAGGTTACGCGTATGTTCCAGAAGGCCGTTTGTCATGGAATACCTGTGTTCAATGACTTGAGAGATGCAGGTGCCCAGGAGCAGGACACCCAGCGTATGTGAGAAGACCTAAGAAGACTGTAAGACCAGGTCCACCTGACACTTGTAAGATAGGTGGCGATCATGCGGGTGCGCGGTTGCAATCGGTGGGAGTTCTTGAGGAATCTCTGTTCCAAAGTTGAAGCATGACAATTGAGCGGCTCTGTACGCAGGCTGCAGCGCGAAGGGGGGCACCTCTGGTCAAGCGATGACAAAGCGCTCCGGTACCGCAAAACCGATCCTGTTACGAAACTGTCCGCAGAAAAATGTGAGCACGGGGGGAATGGCAGAAAGTTTATTTTTCCAGGTAGAGTTCTGCGACGGGTGTTCCCCTGTCTATAAGCGCATCGATCTGGGCTCGCTGTTCAATGGCCAGCCAGACACCGTGGAATTCAACATCGACGAGGCGCCAGGCGCCGTCTGACTCTATCATTCGCCAACGCATCGTCATTGGGGCCCGGGTGGGTGTGCTTACGCGCGTCGACACGATGCAGTCATGCGCGTTGCGGTCGACTGAATTCAGGATCGATATTTCAGCGTTTTCGACTTCTTCAGCGCGGGTGGAAATGACGTTAAGGAGATAATCGCGAAATCTCGTCGAGAAGGCGTCCAGTATTTCGTCGTCGAGAGCGGTCGCGTGGCGACCAAGAACGAAGCGGGACGTTCGCGCAATGTCGATATCGGCAACAATCGCATCGGCAAGAGAAGAGCCATGAAGTTGTTGGACGTGCGCAATCAATTCGCGGACATTCTTCTCAGCTCCTTCATCGGCAGCAGCAGTCAATGCAAGGCCGGAGCAGGCGATTGCGCTCACGAAGAAGAGGGACAGGCGAGGCTTCATGAGTTGTCTCCGCTTGGAGTAAAAAGGAGTATATCTGGCAGCGGGTCTGTCTTCGCCGAGGCAGCATCGAACCTCCATCCGACAATTGTCGGGAATGAGATTTCCAGCTTACTTTTTGGCGAGCATCCGACACATGTGCGGCGGCAAAGCACCTATTCTAGGTCTGCATTCACCAGCTCGCGAGCCGCTGGGACATCAACAGGCGTCAGCATGGCATCAAGAAAGTATGCGACGAACTCGGAGCGATTTGGCAGGCGTGATTTTTCGTAAATTGAACTTGCCTGTTGGCGAACAGTTGCGCTCGACGATCCTCGAAGGCGGGCGATTTCCTTGTGCGAAAACCCCTTTAACATCAGCAATGCGACGTCGCTTTCCGCGTCAGACAGGTTCCACTGGGATAGTTGCGAGACAATGGTGTGGTTTGGATCTTTGGCCACTGACTGCATTTCCCGACGTGCGGTTCCTTGAACTGCAGCTGCCTGCGAGACCCTGTCAGAGAGTCTTCTGTGTTGTTTGCGGAGTGACTGTGTTTCGGACGCGATCACCGCCATAGTCACCATGGCGCCTGCTATAAGACCGTTTTCCAGCAGCTCCGTTCCCATATCCAGCGGTGTGAGCGGCTCGGGCGAAGTCAGCATTTCCACGACGGTCAGAGACAAAAAGGCCGCAGCACCAATAAGGACAACAAGCGTTATGGGACGGAAAGGGGACCACCCTATCGTAGTTTTAGGAAATGAATCCGATCGGTGTGCCGGGTTCATTGTTTGCTCTCCTCGGAAGGCTTTCTGGTTCAGCTTCCAGCGGCGCCATGCTGTTGTGAAACCGGTTTCAGCATGAGGGACTGGAGAAGAACCGCATCGTTGATCCTTCAAATCGAAGAAGCATTGGCTGTGCTCTTTCCGCAACATACTTATCTGTATAGTGTTCGAAAATGGCCGGCAGGAAAGGTCAGGCCATCGATCCGAGAAGGTTATCGGCGCTTGAGGCACTTGGTCTGGTCGACAAGTTTCTACGAAAGACCTGATCACTGCCGGGTGAGACAAATGGCATGAAATTCGGATACTGGCGCGAATTGCTCTTGCTGCGCTCGCTCAGTAGTGCGCCTGAGGCGTCAGTTCGGGTGACAGGCCGGCAGCGACCATCAAATGGTTGATCGCGATTCCCCAGCAGACGATTTCGGGCTCGACAATTGTCACGGCCGCTGCGAAGGAGCGGCGGGTTGCAGGATTAGAGCGTCAAGGAAATAGGCCACAAATTCCGACCGATTCGGACAACCGGATTTGTGATAGACCGCGCTGGCTTGTTGTCGCACTGTCGCATCTGACGAAGAGCGCAGGCGTCCGATTTCTTTGTGCGAAAAGCCCTTGAGCATTAGCCGGGCAACTTCCTGTTCGGCGTCTGAAAGGCCCCAGTCCGCAAACTGTCGTTCGATGGCGCGATTGAGATCACCTACAGTACTCTCAGCGATGGCTCGCCAATGTCCGCTTTCGGACTCGACACTCGACAGTCTGCTTGTCAGAAGCCTGTGCTCGCGGCGCAGCAATCTCGTCTCGGACGCTATAAAAGCCATCAGGACCATGGTTCCGGCCAGGAGCGCATTCTCCAGAAGCTCAAGTCCGATGTCGATGTACGACAAGTGCTCATCGGCGCTGATGAACTCCACAACCGTCAAAAACATGAAGAGCAGCGCGCCGAGCGACACGAGCAGCGTAAACGGACTCAACGAGATCCGTGAGTGATCGGATTTGTCTGCTGTGTTTCGCTCAGGACTCACATTCATGTCGGCTCGCTAAAACTCGGGCCACGGCGGGAGGGAGCATTGGTGTTGCCAGGCACATCGATGCAGCCTTCAGCATTCTTCATGTCGATACGAGCGAGCAACATACAAATTTGTAAAACTGGAGGGTATCCTGCAAGAATGGAAGATATCGAAGTCTGAGCAGGGGCGGAACAAGCTCGCTTCTGCTGCTATAGGGCGGCCAGGTCCGATGAAGCGGAGAGCATCAAATCCAGGATTTGGTCTGGTTCAGAAATCGCGCAACAAGCCAGCACAGGATTGCCCAGGCTGTGCCGAAACCCCATCCGGCGATCACATCGCTTGGCCAGTGGACACCAAGAAATACGCGGCTGCAGCCAATTAGAACAGTCAGCAATAGTGCGCTCGATACGATGAATAGTCTGGCACGCCGGTGGCCTTGCGCGTCTGCGAGCAACAGACCGATCGTGAGATATGCGAGCGCCGAGCCCGCTGCATGACCGCTTGGAAAGCTCGGGCTTGTGGCATGGGTGAGGTGCTCCACGAGATCGGGCCTCGGACGGTCAAATCCTGCTTTCAGGGCAGAAACAAGTCCCGTTCCGGACGCAACAGAAAAGACGAGGAACACCGCGGATCGGTACTTGCGTTCAAGAAGGAGATAGAGACTGGAGAGAGTCATCAGGAGAGTGAGGACTGCGAATCCGCCAAGCGCTGTGATGTCTGACATGGCGTTTGCGAGCCATGTTGGACCAATCGGGTCGGCCGGGTCCGAACGGTTCCGGAGCGCGAGAAGAAGCCATGTGTCGAGACCATGTTTTTCTCCCTCCATGACGTCTTCTGCAATCGCGCCGAAAACCAGCAATCCACTGATCGCGATGCCGAACGCCATCAACGTCTTGAGTTCGATCGGCGATTGCCGGAGACGGCCGATCAGTTCGATTGGTCCCAGACCCCTCACGCTACGGCTCTCGACCTGTATGTCAGGGCGGTATGAACCAGCGGCGCTGCGATCAGCACAAGAGGTGCACCGACAATGAGTCCGGAGATAATTGCGGTTGCCATGGGCGCGAGCAGGGCGGATCCTTGTCCGAGTTTGAGCGCGAGCGGCGACAAAGCCAATATAGCAATCAGCGCTGACATCATGATCGGTCTGAGGCGTGCCTTGCCGGCTTCGATTCGTGTCTCGTGGCTTGCCTCATCGCCGTCAATCTCTGCAAAATAGAATACACCCAGCTCAGCAATAATGCCGATGACCATGGTCAATCCCATCATGGCAGAGATATTGAGTTCCGTGCCTGTCAGCACCAGACCTGTCAGGACGCCTGCAACCGACAAGCCAACCACAGCAAGAATCGATGCGGCTTGGGCAAGACTGCGAAACAGGAACACAAGCAGCAGACCAGAGAGCAGGAAGGCCGCTGCGAATACGGTCATAAGGTCCGTAAAGGACTTCTGTTGTTCTGCGTAAAGACCACCGAATTCGTAACGTACGCCGGCTGGCAAAGTCAGGGATCCGATCGATTTGCGGACATCGACCATCGCGGAGCCCATATCCCTTCCTTCAAGGCGGCCGGTGACGGCGGTCATCGGTTGCAGGTTTTCGCGGCTGGATTGGGCCTGGCCCGAAACAATTTCGACATTTGCGATCCGCTCCAGCGGAACGAGATGTCCGTCAGGCGCACGCAGCATTAGATCTTCTATTTGCGGGACGCGTTGGCGCAGGTTTTCCGGCGACCAGAGACGAATATTCAGGCTGCGTTGGCCGTCGAGGATCGTGCCGGCGGAACGTCCTCCGACGAGGGTTTCAAGCTGGGTGCTGACGCTGGCCGGATCCAGTTTTTCTATGGCGAGTGAAGCCGGCTCCAATGTTACCACGAGAGCGTCTCCGGCTGTGCGGTCAGATTTCTGAACTTCGACAACACCACGGACATTTTCGAGCGCTGCCTGAGCCTGATCCGCTGCGGCGGCCAGCGAGGCAGGATCGTTGCCAAAGAGTTTGACTTCAATTGGCTGGGGGACGGCCGTAAGGTCTCCGATAAGATCGCCCATCAGCTGGATGGTTTCGATCTGCAGACCCGGGACTGTTTCGTCGACGCGCTGGCGCACTTCGGACATGACGTCCTCAATGGACCGCCTCGGAAACGGTTTCAGTCGAACAAACATATCGCCTTCATTGGCTTCGGTGAGGCCGCCGCCGAGCTGGACTCCCGTTCGCCTCGAATAACTTGCAACATCCGGAATGGAACGGATGATATCCTCGACTTGAGTCACCAGACGGTCAGTTTCAGTCAGGGAAAGCCCCGGTGGGGCGACATAGTCGAGCACGAAGCCGCCTTCATCCATCTGGGGCATAAAGCCGGAGGCGATCCGGTTGGAAGAGAAGGCACCGGCACTCAGGGCGAGAACCACCAGGACCATTGTGGAGATGCGCGCGTGCCGAAGCAGCGGGGTCATGAGCGCCCCATAAGCACTGGCCAATGCCCTCAGCCACCCCCCGGCATGCTCGGCACGTTCGGCATCAGACGCGCGGGTCAGGGAGCGTGCCAGGACGGGAACGACACTCATGGCGAAAACCATGGAAAATAGCAGGCTGGCTGCCATGGTCACCGCAAGCGCTTTGAAGAACCCTCCCGTCACGCCGGAAAGGAATGCAAGGGGGGTGAAGACGATGATCGTTGCAAGGGAGGATCCGATCAGGGGACGGATCATTTCGGCTGCTGCTTCGAGAACAGTCTTGGTTCCTTCTGCAAGGCGACGGGCAATATGTTCGAGCATCACGACAATATCATCGACAATCAGGCCGACGGCGGCGGCCATGCCGCCGAGCGTCATGATGTTGAGGCTCTGGCCGAGAGCCATGAGTAAAAGCGCAGTTGAGGCAAGAACTGAGGGCAACAAGACGCCGACAACCAGGACGAGCCTGAGGCTACGAAGAAAAAACAGAAGAACCAGCCCTGCGAGGACCGTTCCAATCAGGATAGCGTCCCGCACACTTCCGGCCGCCGAGACGACCAGATCGGATTGGTCATAGTAGGGTGTAATTCTCAGGTCTTTTGGAAAGGCGGGGCGTTCCCGTGCCAGTGTGTCCTTGACTGCAGAGGTGAGTGCGAGAGAATTTGCGTCCGGTGCTTGACGGATATTCACAAGAACGGCTGAACGCCCATCAGCGGTCACGCGTGTCCAGTCCGGCGCGACGGCGAGTTGAACATCCGCGACGTCGGCAACGTCAATAGCGCCGCCACCAGGAAGGCTTTTGAGGACAATCGCACCAATATCTTCTGTGCCAGTGAGCTGGTCATCGACGATTGTGAGGTAAAGTCGCGACCGATCCTCGAGCCGGCCCGACGCCGAAACTATATTTGAAGCGCTGATTGCTGTTTCGAGGTCCGACACTGAAAGGCCACGCGCCTGAAGGCGCGCCGGATCAGCAAGGACTTCGTACTCGGCGTCGCGTCCACCCAGAACGGCAACTTCAACAACACCATCAAGCGAAGCCAGTAGGGGCCGCAGCGTGTACTGGGCGAAAGTCTTCAATTCGACCTGAGACAGCGTATCAGATGTCAGAGAATAGCCCATGACCGGAAAAATGGTCGGGTCCATCCGTCGGACGTTGAAGTAGAAGCCCGGGGGCAGGGAAGGCCCGAGGCGGGCCAGTTCGGATTCTGACTGCAGCGCAGCGGTGACGATGTCGGCGCCCCAATCGAATGTCACCGACACCTCCGCAGATCCACGGCTCGTCTGGGAGCGGATGTTCCTGACCCCGGGAACAGCTCGCAGTGCATCTTCAACGGGACGTGTGACGGTGGCCTCCATCTGGTCGACGGGCCTGTCGCCTGCTTCAAGCGAAACGGCGAGTCTCGGAAACTGGATTGTTGGAAACAGGCTGACAGGCAGATGGGTCAAAGCAAATGCACCGCCTGCTGTCAGAAGCAGGAAGGCTGCCAGAATAAAGCGAGCCTGCTGATTTAGCCACCGGCTCATTTGCTTTCCCCGGTTTGGGCTTGCGTACTTGTCACGTCTGCAGACGTGTCGAGCTTCATACCGTCGGAAAGAATTGCAGCGCCTTCGGTTACAATCAGGTCGCCCTCGGCAAGACCTGAGATGATCTCTGTCAACTGGCCACTAGTCGCACCGCTCTCGACACGGCGCCGCGCGGCCGTGCCGCCATCATCGACGAAGACATAGTCGCCTTGCTCGTCGGAGAAAATCGCCTTGCGAGGCGCCAGAATTATGTTCCGCCGGATCTCGGCTGCCGCAGTTGCCCGAATAGCTTCTCCGGGAAGAAATCCGACGCCGGGGGGGATCGGAACGCGGATCGAAGCCATACGTGTCTGGGGGTCGATGCGAAGATCAACTGCGGCAATCAACGCATCGGCAATGTGAGTCCCGCCATCAAGCCCTTCAATATGAACCTGTCCGCCCGTCGTCAGGCGTGTTGCATCTTCAAGTTCGAGGTTGATACGAGCCTGGATGGCGTCTGGTTCGGAAAGTCGGATCAGTCCACTGCCTGCAGGAAGAACATCGCCAACAGACACCAGAATTGCGTCGACAATGCCGCTATCCGGTGCGCCCACATTACTTATTGCGCCGGCTGTACGAATGAGCGTCTCGGCCTGCGCGGCCAGATCGTTCGCTGTATTCTGCGCGCGTTCGACGTCTGCGTCACTTGCAAGACCATCGGCACGAAGGCGCTTCTGGCGGGCGAGTTCGGCTTGTGCGGCGTCGGCGTCTGCACGTGCTTTCGAAAGCCCGAGGCCCGACGCCGACGAAGGCGTCAGACGGATGAGATCTGCCCCGCGATCAACGCGTGAACCGGGTTGTACAAGAATATCGGTTACACGGGCCTCGATTTCCGTGGTCAGGACGCGTTGAAGTGCCGGATCAAACTCGACTGTACCATATCCTGTGACACTGATAGGCAGGTCCCCACGCTGGGCTTTGACGGTAACCACACGGGCGACAGGTTCCGGAACAGGTGGTTCGGCAGGCTTTGAGCAAGCGGTTGCCATCAATAAGAAGGCGATGGAAAATACGGCAGGAAGTATTTGTTTCATTAGAATGTATCCAAAGGGCGGCCGGTTGCTGTTTCTAGCGCAATCGCGGCTTCCGCTGCCGCAAGTGAAAGCGTGTCAGCCAGAATTTCCTTGTCGAGCGCTGTGAGTCGTGTCGCGGCTGCGGAAGTATCGGAAATGTCACCACGGTTCGCAGCCGCCGCGGCACGATCGGCCTGGTCCGATATTCCTGCCAGGTCCCGGGCTACGTCTGAGTACTGACGATTTGCGATTTCGTGCGCAGTCAGGGCAGCCCCAATGTCAGCGCGAACGGTTTCGCAGCGGGCGCGATACTGCGTCTCAAGGACGGTCCGACTGGCCTTGGCAATAGCAAGTTCTCCGCGCGCCCGGTTCCAGACAGGTAATGTAAATGTCACGGCTGGCCCGAGGGTCCGGATGCTGCCTGTATCGCGACCGGCATTCAGTGAAATGGATGGCAGTGGGAAGCGTGAGGCATCAGCCACCGAAATACCTGCATTCGATGCGCGCAGACCATCGCGAAGGCCTTGGAGATCTGAGCGATATTCAAGTGCCGCCTCGAAGAGTTTATTGCCAGACCAGTCCTTGCCGCTCATGGAGGCGGGAGGCTCGACGGCGACGAATTCACCCGGAGCAATGCCGAGCAGGCGATTCAGATCGAGCCGTGCCGAGGCCAACTGGTTTTCCGCCGAGCGGTCACGATCGGACGCATCGGCAGCGGCAAGTCTCCTTGCATCCACTTCAATGGCGGCTATGTCACCTCGGGATGCGGCTGCGATGGCGCGCCGGAGATCTGAATCTGCAAGACTGCGATATTCTGCTGTCTTGAGTTTAATCGTGTCGAGCCAGGCAATCCGGGTCGCCAGGAGTTTTGCATTCTGCCGCGTCAACCATTCCGCCCAAAGTATATCTTTGCGGATGCCAGATGCCTGTGCTTCGGCCGCTTCGATCCGGCCTGGCCGCGTGGAGAGGGCCGCGAGGTCCAGACCGAGTGAAGCAGCAAGTGCCGTGACTTCATGTGCGCCGTTCAGCGGAAAATCAGCGCCCAGGCTGATAGCAGGATCTGGAAGCAGACCGGCTGCGAAGACCTGAGCATCCGCCAAACCCGCTTCCGTACGCATCGCAACCAGATCAGGATTGTTTAAGACGGCCATGTCGGCGAGGGTGCCCGTCTTGAGCGGTGATAACAGATCGATACCTGATCCTTCTTCTGTCGTCTGGGCAAGAGACCGGCCGGTCAATGAAATATCAGGCACAACATAGGGAGTTGGATGTGCTACGCAGGCGGCAGCCATGAGCATGATCGGTGCGGCAATGACGCGTTTCATTGATGTCCCCCAATTTCCTTAAGTGCGAATTCGAACTTCGGAAAGCGCACGGTGATTCGCAGACCGGGTCTGGCATCGCCAAAAACCATTTCGGCATTGTGCAGCCTGGCGATTGCGTTCGAAAGTGAGAGCCCAAGGCCGCTTCCGCCTGAGGTTCTCGATTTTTCAAGCCTGTAAAAGCGGCCGACGACCCGATCATACTCTTCAGCAGGGATGCCGGGGCCGTCGTCTGTCACTGCCATCGTAACTGTTTCGCCATCACGATCAATATTGATACTAATCCGTGCGCCCTTGCCAGCATGCCGGATAGCGTTCTCGATGAGATTTGCAAAGAGCTGCGTCAGAAGCTCACGATCACCAAAAACCAATTTGGAATCACGTCCCGCGGGTTCGACAAGTGTGAGTGATTGCCCGGAGTCTTCGGCGACCGCCTCATAGGCATCCCTGAGGCTGGATGCAATTTCATCGAGTGACAGAGCCTGAAAGCGCGCCCGCCGCGCACCAGCTTCAATCTGGGAGATCCGGAGGAGCGCGTCGAAGGTGCGCGTTATCCGTTTGGCTTCGTCGAGAGAGGCGCTCGCCTTTTCCTCCAATTCGGGCGTGTCAGTCAGACCGTCGCGCAGGGTCTCAAGTTGAATCGTCAGTCGATTGATGGGGGTCCGTAAATCATGCGCAATGTCGACGCTGACTTGGCGAATGGCTTCAACCGTCGTGGCGAGCCGCTCGAGGGCAGCATTTATCTTTGTCGACAAACGCGAGAGATCGTCGCTGTCGCCGCTCGTAGCGATGCGAGAATCGAGATCGCCGTCAGCTACCGCGCGAAGGGTCAGGTCTATGGTGTCTATGCGCATCTGAGCACGCCGGGCGAGCAGCAAGGCAATCAGACCAGCAAATATTGCAGACAGGAGGGTCGCCGTAACAAAGACCGCCAGGACCGTTTCACTGATAGCGTCACTTTCCTCATAACTTTGGCCGACGATCATGTGGAGCGCGCCGATGGGAATGAGGGTCAGGTAATATGTATCAGCATCATCCCGGCCGATCTGGCCACCGCGATAATCTCCTGTCGCCAGAGCGCCCGGCGATGTCAGGTGTTGACCAGCGATGTACGTTCCGTCCCTGGTTCCCAGCCAGAGGATCTGATCTTCAGGATCGACAGTTTTGGAACGCGAATTCAGAGCGGCGATCAGCCCTTCCTCATCCGAGCGCTCATATATATCCTGCAGTTCCAGCGCCATCAGGCGAGTACCCGACTGGATCCGCGACTCAAGGTCTCTGCTCACGAGATGATAGGCAATCGCACCGGCAGCCAGATAGACTGCAAAAACGATTGCCAGCACGATTGCGGCAAGCCGTACATGCGAGCTTCGAAGGAGATCATTCCGGTGCACGAAGGGTGTACCCGACATTCTTGATTGTGTGCAGGAGCGGTATGGTGAATGGCTTGTCGATCTTTGACCGCAGACGACTGATATGGGTCTCAACGACAGTCGTCTGAGGATCGAAATGGAAATCCCAGACCTGTTCCAGAAGCATTGTCCTGGAAAGGACCCTGCCTTCAGCCCGCATGAAATATTCGAGGAGCTGGAACTCTCTGGTCAACAACTCGATTGGCTGGCCTGCGCGCGATACCTTCCTGCGCACGAGGTCCATTTCCAGATCGCCGACGATCAGTCTGGTTTGCTCCACTGCCTGAGCAGGCCGCCGACCGATTGCGCCAAGTCGGGCAGATAGTTCGGACAAGGCGAATGGCTTGGTCAGGTAGTCGTCCGCTCCCGCTTCGAGCCCTTCGACCCGATCATCCACACCGCCAATTGCGGTGAGAAAGATAACGGGCGTCATGACCTTTGCAGCCCGCATGGCCTTAAGAATAGAGAGTCCATCCATGCCCGGAAGCATCCGATCGAGGATCGCGGCGTCATATGAGCCACGAAGGGCAAGCGCGAGACCGTCCACGCCGTCGGCAATATCGTCGACAACATGTCCGGCACCGCGCAGACCCGAAATCACGTAGTCACGGGTTACCTTGTCATCCTCGACCAGAAGCAATTTCATTCAGCATCCTTCGAACTGAACATCAGAGACGTTCAGTCGTCTTCCTCTTCCTCTTCGGTTTTAAGTATGGTGCCGGTCGTTGGATCGACAATAACTTCGAGTTCGCTGTTGTCAGGCATGAGGACTTCGACTGCGTAGATCCAGTTGCCATTTTCATTTTCAAACTTGCCCGACATGGCTCTCCCCTCCGCAAAGTCTTCGGCTACACGGACGGCATCTCCCAGTGAAATGGTTGCCGTCAGAAAGGCAGAGTCTTCGTCATGTGACCCGTCGTATTCCCGGTCTTCTTCTGCGTAGCTCGCACCCGCGCCAGAGAAAATGAGGAGCGCAATTGCAACGATCTTTATTGGATAGGGTTTCATGGCTTGGTTCCAATATTGTTAAGGCTCGCCCCCTCTTCTTGGCGCTTAGCATTTAGATCTGACATTTATTCTTCAGGCACTATACATCTCTGTAAACCGCCAGTTCGTCTAACTATTGAGACTTCAGGTTTGCTTCATCGGGCTGGCGGGGCGGCTCAATTTCCATCAATAGCCGCGTGCTGATCATACTGCATTTCATCATTCTGGCCCGCGCACACTCAAGGTCTGGCCGGTCCGCCACTTGCGGAAAACTGTTGGCGATACTTGTCCGTCCCATCATTCCCGATGTTGGCCATCAGTGGCGGCACTTTTCTAGCTGGTTTCTAGCTGGACGGGGTGCTCGCTCCATTCTCCATCAGAGGGCGGGCTTTAGTGCATTGAATAAATGAGGAATAATATGGAGCGGGTGAAGGGAATCGAACCCTCGTCGTCAGCTTGGGAAGCTGCTGCTCTACCATTGAGCTACACCCGCGAAGGTTCCGGTATTTGATCCGCTTTTTCCGCCAGCGCAAGAGGGCTGGGCATGCCGCTGGCGCCCGGCGGCGGAAGCGGTTAGAAGGCGGGCCATGAACGGATTTCTTGCAGTCGCAGCAGGCGGCGCGCTCGGCGCGGCCATGCGCCATGGGGTCGGGCAGCTGGCGGTGCGCCACATGCCCGATCACTGGCCCTATGGCACTTTTGCCGTGAACATTCTCGGCAGCTTCTTCATGGGTTTCCTGATCAGCTGGCTGGCTTTCCGCGGGCAGGGCGGGCCGCAGGAGCTGCGCCTGTTCCTTGCGACCGGTCTGCTCGGCGGCTTCACGACGTTTTCGGCGTTTTCTCTGGAAGTGGCGAACTATGTCCGCTCCGGCGACATGACCCGGGCCGCGGCATATGCCGGCCTGTCTGTCGCCCTGGGCCTGGTGGCCCTGCTTATCGGACTCTGGATTGCCCGGAAGGTGTTCGCATGAGCGGTCAGATCGTCACAGAGACTGTTACGTCGAAGGAAGAAGGCACGCGCCTCGACCGCTGGATCAAGCGGCGGGTACAGCTGACACAGGGCCAGGTCGAGAAGATGATCCGCACCGGGCAGATCCGGGTAGACGGCGCACGGGCCAAATCCAACACGCGCCTGTCTTCCGGCATGCAGGTCCGCCTGCCGATCCTCAGCGGCGGTGCGGCGAAGCCGGCCCCGGACAAAGCGAGTAAAGTGTCCAAGGAAGACCGTGACTTCCTGCGCGAGATCACGCTTTACGAAGACGACGACATGATCGCCCTGAACAAGCCCGCAGGCCTCGCCGTACAGGGTGGCTCAGGGCAGGGCAAACATATCGACGGCATGCTGGCGTCCCTCAGCGACGGCACGCACCGGCCGGTGCTGGTGCACCGCCTGGACAAGGACACGTCCGGTGTCCTGCTGACGGCGAAGCATCCGGCTGCTGCGGCGCGCCTCGCGGAACTGTTCCGCAGCCGCGATATGGACAAGGTCTACTGGGCCGTCACGGTTGGCGTGCCCAATCCGCCTTTCGGGCAGATCCGCTGCTGGATGGTGAAAGGCGTGCCGGACGAGCATGAAGAAGATGGCTACCGTGTCGTCAATCCGAAGGCGCGCGGCCGCCGGGATTCAGACCGTGAGCGGATGTTCCGGTCGGCACAGGGCGTTGAAGGCGCAAGGCACTCGATCACCGACTATGCCGTCGTCTCGACGGCGGGCCAGCGCGCAGCGTGGGTCGCCCTGAAGCCGCTGACGGGGCGCATGCACCAGCTGCGTTTCCACATGCTGGAAATGAACACGTCGATCCTCGGTGACTTCAAATACCAGTGCCGCCGGGAAGTGCCGCAAGGGCTCGCGCCCGGACTGCACCTGCATGCGCGGGCGCTCATAATTCCGCGCCAGAATGCAAAGCCACTGAAAATCGTCGCGCCGCTTTCACCGCATATGGCGCAGACTTTCGAAGCCCTCGGTTTCCTCGAACAGGAAGCCGGCAAGGATCCGCTCGCCCCTTTCGTCTGATACGGGTAGCCAATGACTGACCTGCGCCTCGCCATTTGGGATGTCGACGGAACGATCGTCGACAGCCGTGAGACGATCCACACTGTCATGGTGGAAGCCTTCCGGCAGTCCGGCTTGGTGCCCCCGGAGTATGACGATACACGCCGGATCGTCGGCCTTAGTCTGCATGAAGCCTGCGCCCAGCTGGCACCGGACGCCTCGGCGGATGAGATCGAGCGGCTCGTCACGGACTACCGGAACACATGGGTGCGTGCCCGCGGGCAACCCAATTTTCATCAGCCGCTCTATGAAGGCGCGCTCGAAACGCTGGAAGCCCTGCGCGACGAAGGCTGGCTGATCGGCATGGCGACCGGCAAGACGCGGGCCGGCATCGCCAGCCTGTTCAAGCTGCACCAGCTGGAGCATTTCTTCGACACGATCTGGTGCGCCGATGACGGCCCCGGCAAGCCGCACCCGCACATGGTGGAGCAGGCCATGGGCGCCCTCGGCGTGGCGCCCGGCGCGAGCCTGATGATCGGCGACGCCATCCACGACATCGCCATGGGCCGCGCGGCCGGCGTGCGCACCCTCGGTGTCAGCTGGGGCTTTGGCGAAGCGCATGAGCTGGAAGACGCAGGCGCACATGAGGTTCACCACGATTTCGGCACGCTTAGGGAAAGTGTCCTGAAGTTTTTGCCCGCCTCTGCCCGATAACCGCGCTCACGCAGGTTTGCCCCTTGGAAACCGGCCCCCGTCAGCGTAAATGCGCGGCCATGACAACTTCTCCATCCGACAAGCCGAAGCGCTTTTACAAAGAGGCCGTCGCCGAGCAGATGCCGGGCGGCTGGACCGTTACGCTCGACGGGCGCAGCATCAAGACGCCCGCCCGGGCGCCACTTTGCCTGCCCAGCCAGCGGCTCGCCCGTGCCATTGCCGCCGAGTGGAACGATCAGGATGAAATCATCGATCTCATGGACATGCACCTCACGCGGCTGGCCAATGTCGCCATCGACCGGACGCCCGAGGCGCGTGACGAGATGGCTGACGAACTGGCGCGCTATTGCGAAACCGACCTTGTGTGCCACCTCGCTGAGGGGCCCGTGGAACTGGTCGAGCGGCAAGAGGCCTATTGGCGCCCGGTCCGCGACTGGGCCGGGCAGGAGCTGGACATCCTGCTGGTGCCGGTGGAGGGGGTGCTTGCCTCGCCCCAGCCGGATGCATCGCTGGAAGCTGCCCGTCAGGTGGCCCTGGACATGGACGATTTCCGCCTGACCGGCACGGTGTATGCCTGCGGCCTGTTCGGGTCTGCGCTGCTGGCGCTTGCCGTGGCCGAAGGACAGCTGTCTGCCGCCGACGCGTTCGAAGTGTCCCGCGTCGATGAGGCCTGGCAGATCGAGCAATGGGGCGAGGACGACGAGGCCAAAGCCGTCACCGAAGCCCGCCGGAAAGAAGCGCGCGCGCTGGAAACCTGGATGCGGGGCCTCGGCTAAGCCGGTCGTTGGCCGCGCTACAGGATGTTCTGCGCCGGGTTGGTGCCCGTGAAGTTGCTGAGGTTCGGCAGGGCGGCGGCGAGTTCGTTATCGCTCAGTCCGAACCAGCGGCCGAGCGGTTCGGCATATTGTTCCACGGAGATGGTCGGGATCAGACGGCCGCTGTCGGCATCCTGGTCGTGTCCGAATTCCGCCGGGGGCACATCCCCATAGATCCGCTGACCCTGAACGGCGCCGCCCACAACGAGGTGGTGCGAGCCCCAGCCATGATCGGTGCCGTCGCCATTGGCGGCGAGCGTGCGGCCGAAATCCGACGCCGTGAATGTGGTCACATCATTGCCCACGCCCAGCTCCTGCATGGCAGCGTAGAAGGCGGTGATCGCCGCTGACACTTCCGAGAGGTGGCCCGGCAGGTCAGCCGCCTGGGTGGAGTGGGTGTCGAATCCGCCGATCGCTGCGAAGAACACCTGCCGCCGTACCGACAGGCTGTCCCGGATGGCGATGGCGTTTGCGATCGCCTTCATCTGGGAGCCAAGATAGGATTGCGGGAACTGGGTCGAGATCGGGACGAGGTTCGCCACGGCCTGGTTGTAGGCCTCATTGAGAACAACGGACTTGTCCGCGATCCGCGCCACATCCTTTTCAATCAGGTTGCTGTCATTGGAATCGGCTGCCGAGAAATGGCGGCGCAGCAGGTTCGTGATGTCGGAATTGCTGAAATCGTCAAGAATGTCGATTTCGTCCGCGCCATTCGTGCCGATCTGGTAGGGCAGTACTTCCTGTCCCGTCAGGAAAAGTTCGTTCCCGACCGTCGTGATCGTGCTGAATTCCCGGTTTGTGTTCGCGCCTGACAGGACAGACGCATCGGCAAACCGGCCGCCCCATCCATATTGCGCGCCTTCCGGTGCGCTCGCCGCCCAGGTGGACTGCTGGTCATTGTGCGAGAACAGCTGCTTGGGCACAGGCACGGTGCCGCTCTGCCATTGCGAGCGGTTCAGTGGCCGGATCAGCGGGCCGGTATTGGCAACAAAGGCTGCGTTGCCTGACTGAAACAGGTCGTGCACGCCGCTCATTTCCGGCGGCAAAGCGAACTGGCGGCCGCCGAAATCGCTCGCATTGGTGGGCGACAGTTGCAGCAGCTGGCTCCGGTCCCGGCTGCCATTGTATCCGCCAAACATGGAGCTGCGGATATTCCGGAAACTGTCATAGGACGACTGGTCGTACGGCAGGAGAACGTCGTGCGTGTCGCATCCGCCCAGCAGGAAGATACAGACCAGCGCTTTGTAGCCGGTGACTTCGGCGGCATTGGCCGCCTGGAAACCGTACATGGCATTACCGAGCGTGGTCAGTGTTGCAGCGCTCAGCGCACCGGCGCCGATGCCTTTGAGGAGGTGTCTGCGGGAAAGAGTCATGTCCGTCTCCTAACGCTGCACAAGGTAATCAGGGGACGTCATGACCATCAGGACGGCTGTGCCGATCCGGGTCAGCTGTCCGTCATAGTTTGAGACGTTCTCATTCGTCAAAGGAATGGCGCCAACCGTCTGTACGATATTGTTCCGCACTTCATCCGACAGCTGGCCGGAAGCGAGCAGCGTGTTGAGATGATCGACCAGGGCGGCTGGGTCGCTCGCCAGGGCGCGTTCATCGGTATAGTCCGGGATGAAGCTGGAATTGTGCTGGTCATTGCCGTTCAATGCTTCGGCGAAGGCAAAGTGCGCCATGAAATTGGCGTAGCCGACCAGGGTGGAACTGTTCGTGATCTGCAATTCCGGCACAGTCATGCCGACGGCTCCGGTGGCGCTGCCCGGTGCGATATATCCCGGGCGGTAGAAGTTGAAGACTGACGGGGATTCATAGGGAGACTGCCCGAGGTCAGCCCGCGTCGTCGGGTCATAAGGGTCGAACGAATTCTGCGGTGTGACGCTGGAGGCGTCGAACGCACGGGCCCATTGCACGAAGCGGATGGCCGGCTCACGGATCTTGCCGAATGTGTCGAAGGCCAGCATGTCATCGGACCGTGCCTCGGCATCCATCAGGATCGCGGCAACCAGAGCTTCCATGGAGCCGCGGCGGCCGTCGCCGACGGTGTTTCCGTCCGGCAGGGTGTAGCTTCCGTTCTCGAAAGCCGTTGCCACCCGCCTCACATAATCCGGTGAAGGGTTGCTGGTGACCATTCGCTGGATCATCTGACGGCTGATGAAGGGCGCGAGGTTCGGATGTTCGAAGAGCGTGTCGAGCGCGATGTCGATGCTCTCCGGTCCGCTCGTGCCCGCCGGGATCGTGACGCCGAGGAAGGTCTTCGCCGAAGTCGAATGATATTCGGGGAACACCTTCATCGGGGTCGATTGCAGGCTTTCCGGCACATCCCAGATGGAGTCGAAAAAGTCAGCGCTGTTCAGGCTGAGCCCGGTGAAGACTTTGGCGAGCCCTGTCACATCGGTATTGTCATAGGTCGGAATGGGCTGTCCGTCGGCGCCGGTTTTCTCGGTTCCGTCGAGGTTCAGCTCGTTCAGGCCGATCGTGAACAGCTGCATGATTTCCCGGGCATAGTTCTCGTCGGGCATGCGCTGTGTGGCGGGGTCTTCCTTCTGGCTCTGGTAATAGGTCAGGTAGAGCCCCATGGCCGGGGAATAGGTAATCTCTTCCAGGATGTCGCGATAGTTGCCGAAAGCGTTCCGGGTGAGGATGTCCTGGTAATAAGCCACCGCGCGCGGCCGGTTATAGGTCGCGCTGGCGGTTTCGTGGTGGGACACGACGATGATCTGCGACAGGGCAAAGGCAACGCGCTGGCGCAGCTGGTCGTCTGCCGTAATTGCATTGATCCAGAAGGAATAGGTCGGTGCTGCGCCGCCGCGGTCATTGATATAGCCCTCGACGGTGCGGGAATTTGGCTGGTCCATGAAGTTTACGACCCAGTCGAGGTTGAGGGTCGCCGGTTTCGCGAATTCCTGGACGAGCCAGGCCGCGCCGCTGGTTCCGGTCAGCTGGTCGAGATCTTCCGTGGTCGGGCCGAACGTCGCCTGCGTCAGGAGACGGGACGTGCTCGCCCGCGTTTCAAACGCGATATCCCCGGCAGACGCCGGCGGAGGGGGCGGCGGCGGTGGCGGCGGAGGCGGGGGAGGAGGAGGTGGTGGCGGAGGGGGAGACACAGGCGTGGGTATGCCGCCGGAGTCGCCTCCGCTGCTCGTTCCGCCGCCGCCACCGCCGCACGCAGTCATCAGTACCGCGAGCGAAACAGCCGTTGCCGTAAAGGCCAATGATTTTTTCATGGCTCCACCATCCGTTCTGGATTGTCGGTTTATCCACCCGCATGCCTGTGTCACGGAGTTTCGTCACCTTAATTATAGGAATGGTTGGGAAAACTGCAGTTATGCCCGAATTGTCCGCTGAAAAAATCGCCCATCAGGCGAATTATGGCAGAACCGGTCATTTTTATGTCGAAACGTCCGGTTACTGCCCGATTTGAGCAGCAACCGGAAATGAACGCGGATTTCAGTATCGGTTCCGGTACGGTGTGTTTTCTTTCGGGCATGATGAAACACGTCATGACTTCTGGAGCGGCCGCCGTTGCCTTTGCTGCGTCGGCGCTCTTCACACTCCCTGCCGCGGCTGACAGTCCGCAGCTCCGGGCCGCTGTTGTCACGGATATTGGTGACAATTCCACGCTGTTTATCAGGGTGGGGCATGGCCGGGATGACTATCGTCCGGCTGCGTACAGCTACCGGGGCGCGATGCGCGGATATGCGCCCAACGCGCGCGACCGGATGGTCCGGGAGGCTATTCGCGCCTGCCGCGCCGGCATTCGCCGTGAAGCGCGCCGGATGGGCTTCCGGGATGTCGACTTTGACAGCCGCGCCTGGGCCCAGCCTTTCGGCAGGCACGGCTACACGGTCCGTTTCCGCGAAGTGGAGCTCGAAGGCCGCCGGCACGAGTTCGACACAAGTATCAGCTGTACGATCCGCCATGGCCGCGTGACAGGCATCCAGGGTATTCCTCAGACCCGCGGCGGGCCCCGTTATCGCGGGCACGACAGACGCTGGTAAAACCTCCTCGGCCAGAAGCGCCGCAACGGAAAAACGCCCCGGACTGAACATCCGGGGCGTTCTTTTAAACCATGCCAGCTTGTCAGAACTGGAAGTAGATGAAGGGCCGGTAGCCGAGCGGGACGAAGGACAGCGCCAGCGCGGCGAGTGCCCCCGTGGCCAGCGCGAAGCGGGCCGGCGGGATCTGCGCCAGCATCTCGCCCAGCTTGATCCTGTGGCTGATGATGTGGAACACGCCCATGGCCAGGATGAACGGCCATACGACGGCGGGCAGGTTTTGCGTGCCTTCGGAGCTGAACGTCATATAGGTCTTCGCGATGGAGAGGGATTCCTCCATCGTCGGGGCGCGGAAGAAGATCCAGGCGAGGTTCACCCAGTAATAGGTCATCGCTGTGCCGATGATGATGCCGATCAGGCCCATCGGATTGAACCGCTTGGCAACATGGTCGCTCCACGTCCGCTCCACCATAAGGGCGAGGCCGTGCAGGAAGCCCCAGATGATGAAGTTGAATGACGCGCCGTGCCACAGGCCGCCCAGAACCATCGTGGTCATCAGGTTCACATCGCGGCGCATGTCGCCTTTGCGGTTCCCGCCCAGCGGGATGTAGAGATAGTCGCGCAGCCAGCTGGACAGCGAGATATGCCACCGGCGCCAGAAGATCTGGATGTCGCGCGAGAGGTAAGGCGAGTTGAAGTTCGGCGGGAATTTGTAGCCCAGCAGGCCCGCCGTCGCGATGGCCATGTCGGAATAGCCCGAGAAGTCGCAATAGATCTGGATGCCGTAGAGCAGCACGCCGGCGATCACGCTGTGCGCGGTGTAGGCGGACGGATCGGCAAAGATCAGGTCAACATAGGGCGCGATATTGTCGGAGACGCAGGCTTTCTTGAAGAAGCCAACCAGGAACAAGGCCACGCTGGCCCGTACCGCCACATCGCTCCATTTCCGCGCCGTATCCATCTGCGGGATGAAGTCCGAGGCGCGCACGATCGGGCCGGCCACCAGCTGCGGGAAGAAGGCGATATAGAACGCCACATCCAGGAAGCTGCGCCGCGCATGGATCACGCCGCGGTGGACGTCCACCATGTAGGAGATGGCCTGGAAGGTGTAGAAGCTGATGCCGACCGGCAGGACGAGGTTCAGCGTCACATGACCGGCATTGAAGCCCATCAGGCCTGCGAAGTCGACAAAGCTGTCAGCGAAGAAGTTGAAATACTTGAACAGTCCGAGGACGCACAAGGAAAAAACGATACCGGCGCCGAGCGCCCATTTGCGCTTTTTCGTTTCTGACTCGGGCAGGGTGGCCGCATTGCCGACCAGATAGCTGACAATCGTTACCAGCATGATCAGGCCGAGGAAGCGCCAGTCCCACGCGCCATAGAACACATAGGAGGCCAGCGTCAGGACGCGCTTGCGCCACAGATTGCTGCGCAGCGCCCAGACGAGGCCGAAGACGATGCCGAAAAAGAGGAAAAAGCGGGCTTCAACGAACAGCATTGGCGACCGTGTCCTTTCCGGTGGATGACATGGCGCAGTATTCCGCGCCCACTTTGCGGCTCAGCATACGTGCGCCGGTTTCGCCGAAATGGCTGAAGTCGAACCAGAGATCGCGCTCGAACAGATCCGGATAGACATCTGGCCGGTTGAAGTTCAGCACCTTGTAGTCCCCAAGCGCTTTGACCGCTTCGCCCGTACGCGGTGTCCGGTCGAGTTCCGGCAGGTCCGGCGAGATATAAAGCGCTGCGTTCAGGCCGCGCGCCTTCAGCCGGTCCAGCCGCTGAGCCAGATAGGCGGCGCGGGCGCTGACATCTTCGTTGCTGCTGGCGCCATAAAGGGCGAGGTCCTGTTTGAACTGATCCGGCTTGTCCTCGAAATCCTTGCGGCGGGCTTCGATGTCCGGCGTCATGATCGAGCCCAGCGCCTCAAAGCCGTCATTCGACAGATCGAAACTTTTCGGCTCTTCCGGATCGCCCGGCGGGAAAAGAAGTTCTGCGCCCCGGCCCACGCCTGAGAGGTCAAAGCCTGTTCCCAGAGCGAACATGCCGCCCCGGAACACGCGCTTCGGCAGCGATTCCGGATAGGAGGCGATGCTGGCAATCTGGGCGGGCCACATGTCCGGGCTGCTGAAATAGCGCGCGCGATTGGTGGTCACACCGTCCAGCGTGCGCTCGTTCGGCAACGCGTCCTCAATGACGATGCGTTTCAGGGAATCCCCGCCAGCGGCGACCACCTGGTCGATCATCCAGTCCTGTTCGGCGCCGGTCAGGCCGAAGACGCCGAGATTGTAGACCTTCCAGTCCGGGCAACCGGCCTCTGCGGCACCGGCTTCCACGGCGTCCGGCAGGATATGATAGAAGGTGCGCGAGCTGCCGATGAAGACCGTGTCGTATTTCTCCGGCGCGGCCTTGTAGGCCTCCAGCTTCGGGCTGAGGACGAGAAGGTCCGGCATCGGGGTCGCGGCGCGCAGACCGAGCGACAGCGGGATCGCCACGGCAACAAAGCCGATGGCGAACAGGATGGCGGAAAACAGGGCAGTTCGGATCTGGGTAATCATGGCAGCCGGAAAAGGGGTTTCGTATCGGGCGGAAGGTGCAGGATGTATGCCAGTTCGCCAGATACGGGAATTAATTTCCCGGTTGTTCCAGCGCAACGACGCGGTAACCCTCAGACTTCAATGACTGCAGCAGAAGACGTGTGCGCCATGCGGATCTGGAAAACGGATCGTGCAGCAACACCATGCCGCGCCGGTTGTGCTGTTCCAGCATGGTCAGGATCTGCGCGACGGAGTCTTCCGGGGTAATCCCGGTCCAGTCGGCGCCGTCCACCGTCACGGTGACGTCGATCAGGCCTTCGGCCTTGATCGCTTCAGAGAGTTCCGGCGTGGTGGCGATGAACGGAAAGCGGAAGAGCGGTGTGTCCTCTCCGATTGCCGCAGACACGGCCGCCTGCCCATGGAGGGCGTTTGCAACGGCTTCCTCCAGCGGAAGGTCGGCCAAATTCGCATGGTCCCAGCTGTGGCTGCCGACCGTATGGCCGGCCTCGCGGATCGATTTTGCGATGCCCGGCCAGGCTTCCGCCTTGTTTCCCTGAAGGAAGAAGGTGGCCTGTGTACACTCTTTCGACAGCTCTTTCATGACGCGCTTGGTGCGGTGCCAGGCCGGGCCGTCATCAAAGGTGAGGATCACTTCGCCGCGCTTCAGCAGCTCATAAGGCGGCGGCGACTCGGGCGTCAGCATCAGCGTGCGGGAAACGCCCAGTGCATCCGGCCCGCACTCTGTTTCTGATGCGGCATCAAGGCATGCAGAGATCATGACGAGGCCTGCAAAGGCAGTCGCTCGCAGCAGGGGGCGCAGGGCAGGTCGCATCGGAGAATCCCGTTCCGGAAGGGCTGTCCTGACGCTAGCAAGGAATGGGCCGCCCTGTCAGCAAGCCGCCCCGAAAGTGCGGTGACGCTGCGGCAATCCGCTGGGTGAGCGGCGAGATTGCCTCCCGCTTGCCCTTGCCATTGAAATTGGGGCGATTATCAAGCACTTCGGACAAAACATATGACACTCTTTTGGCAAGGAGCCCGGGCGAATGCAGGATGTGATCGAAGCACTGGAGCAGAAACGCGAACAGGCCCGCCTCGGCGGCGGTGAGCGGCGGATCGAATCCCAGCACGCCAAAGGCAAGCTGACGGCCCGCGAACGGATCGCCGTCCTGCTCGATGAGGGCAGCTTCGAAGAGTATGACATGTTCGTGGAGCACCAGTGCTCTGACTTCGGCATGGAAAGCCAGCGCATCCCCGGCGACGGCGTCGTCACCGGCCAGGGCACGGTCAATGGCCGCCTCGTTTACGTCTTCTCGAAAGACTTCACCGTTTTCGGCGGCTCGCTCTCCAAGGCGCACGCCGCGAAGATCGTGAAGGTCCAGCAGGCGGCGGCCCGCGTCGGCGCCCCGGTGATCGGCATTTTCGATGCCGGCGGCGCGCGTATCCAGGAAGGCGTGGACAGCCTCGCCGGCTATGCCGACATCTTCATGGAGAATGTGCTTTCCTCCGGCGTCATCCCGCAGATCTCCGTCATCATGGGCCCGTGCGCTGGCGGCGACGTCTATTCCCCGGCCATGACGGACTTCATCTTCATGGTGAAGGATACCTCCTACATGTACGTCACTGGCCCGGACGTGGTGAAAACCGTGACGAATGAGGAAGTGACCCACGAGTCGCTCGGCGGGGCCTCCGTGCATGCGGCTAAGTCCGGCGTGGTGGATGGCGCGTTCGAGAATGACATCGAGGCGCTGGTGCAGATGCGCCGCCTGATCGACTTCCTGCCCGGTTCCAACCGCGAAGACCCGCCGGTGCGTGACGTGTTCGACGATGTTGAGCGGATCGATGAAAGCCTCGACACGCTGATCCCGCCGAACCCGAACTCGCCTTACGACATGCGCGAACTGATCGAGAAAGTGGCCGACGAAGGCGACTTCTTCGAGATCAGCCCGAAATTCGGCGCCAACGTGCTCTGCGGCTTCGGCCGGATCGAAGGCTCGACCGTGGGCTTCGTCGCCAACCAGCCGATGACGCTGGCCGGCGTTCTGGACATCGACGCCTCCCGCAAGGCGGCGCGGTTCGTGCGCTTCTGCGACTGTTTCAACATTCCGATCGTCACCTTCGTGGACGTGCCGGGCTTCATGCCGGGCACCAAGCAGGAATATGGCGGCCTCATCAAACATGGCGCGAAGCTGCTGTTCGCCTATGCTGAGGCCACTGTGCCGAAAGTCACCGTCATTACACGGAAAGCCTATGGCGGCGCCTATGACGTGATGAGCTCCA
>MDTG01149869.1_pt1 | contig 33286 bp, 27 predicted proteins | sample 811421 | NCBI WGS metagenome assembly MDTG01 (sample SAMN05326645, study PRJNA326480) | marine metagenome | isolation source: seawater | place: Pacific Ocean: South East | collected 2011
AAAGAACCGAAATTGTATGTATCATCAACTCCCATTGCCGTGAGCCGATATCCAGCTGTAGTATAAACAACACCACGTAACATTGAAGCATAACCATCAGCATTAAAACTCGCGTTGTCATTCAAGACTGGGTGAGTTTGCTGAGCCCAAAGCGACTTTGCGAAAATGTCCTGTTTGTGCTGTGCTGAAATTAAGAAAGGTGCTCCGTCTAAAACTGAGATAGATGTGAAAGTTTCTGAATCATCTGAGTGAGCAATATTCTTTCTGTTAATTGTTGTTTGCTTACCGTGAACTCTAAAACCAGCGCCTTTTACAATTCCTTGTGAAAGTGTAGCTGATCTATCGGCTGCCGTCTCATTTGCTCCGGCGCCTAAAACTCTCATGAAAGTCAGGGCTCTTTTCTTCTTTAAAAATTCAAAAGCAGCGTATGTCGCTGGACGAGATGAATCTAAACTACCAAACCGATTTACGAAATCCGTAAAATCCCCAATCGTAACAGGCACAAATGCCGGCCCTTTAAGTGAAGTACCGATTAGTCCGCCAGGTACCCCTGAGACCGCCTGTCGCCTTGATGCTAGGTCTATTTCTCTTTCAAAAAATCCTGGTGATCTGAATGTCTGTTCTGCCATATTGTGGATTCTCCTGTAATTTTACTGTGCAACCACATTATAATTATTTTATAAAAATGCTAGTTGCTTGTGAATACTTAATTTATTTCCTAATCAAATCATCGAGCTTCATCACGAAACCTTTAGCTTTTATCACTGTCTCTCCAGATTTCCTATTCTGATCAATAACTCTGACTTGTATTGTCCTTATTTGTCCGGTAGTTGGATCAACTTTTTTAATTTCGACCAAATCACCAGAACTCCCTATATTATTATTTAGTGTCGTTGTACCCAAAGAATCCTTATTCTGTAAATTTTTTCCTTTTACAGTACCTCCAACTCCCTGTTTTGGATTTTTGTCACTGTCACTTTCTAAATTATCTAAAACATAATCGTTAGCATTCCCAGAGTTAACTCTTGGATTCAATTCGCTAGCAACTGGATCAACAGTTGTGTGCATCGTAAAACTAATATGAGGAGCTGAGACGTATCTTCTTACCGGGGTTGGTTGTCCGATAGACCTAGGGGCTACTAAATAAGCGTTTACTTTCATACTAATCGTACATTTGACTATTCTCTCATTCTCGGTAAAGTCATCAAAATTTACGTCCGGGGTTAATCCGTCTTCTACGAATGCACTAAAATAATATCCTTTATCAGTCTCAAGTTTAAAAGAAGCCCTGTTGTTGTTCGTATATCCTCCCATTAATATTGTCATTACTTGGTTCATCTGCTGAGTATACTGACACCAAAAGGTTATTTCGTAATTAGCTATGTAATGTTTAATAGGAGGAATCTCAAAAACTTCAAAAACGTTTGTACCAATTGAATTTTCGATCAAAGGGTTATTTAAGCCTGCAGAAGAAATACCAGACTTAAGTTTTTTTACTCCGCTTTCGGAAGCTCCATCCTCTGTGTCGAGTCTTTTTCCTTTTGCTAAATTCTCATCATTCAATATACCTTGTTTATTAATATATTGCTGGAAGACCGCGTCTTCTGGGGCTAACCTTTTTTTAATTACAATAGGTACATTTTCTGCAACGCCTGGTTGATGCTGAACTCCCGTTCTCATTATTGATATAAGAGGCAATATCAAAGTGTCTGTGGAGTCTCTTAAAGGTTTCTTTCTTGCGAGTATAGCAAAGCGTTCACCGGTAGCAAATATAACTGGTATCTTTATTGGCTTCTTGTTTCCTTTTACAGTAAAATCTAAATCTTTTTCAAATAAATTAAAAACTGATCTATCAACATCTTCAATTGTGCAAGAAGGTATGCTTAAGCCTGATACTTCTTCTCCCTCTTGATATCCTAAGTTAGCTTTGCCTCCAGCTCCCTCTTTAGCGTTATATCTGCTTGACATTAATCATCTCCATAAAAAGAAGAGCTTATCCCTGCATCATCTTCAGAAACTTCTGCAGGCTTATCAGCTATTATTTCGACTTTACCTTGCTCTTGAAGAGCCCGGACATCTCCAGTTTCTCCTAGTTTATTTTCACTCTTTCCACGTTGTTGGACGAAAGTTTTTTGTACAGCTTTATCGTCTAAACCTTTAAGAGATTCATCAGTAGGACCATTTGGTAAAACGTCTATTTGCCCCTTTCTAGCCTGCTTGCAAACTAGTTTTATACCTGTCTTATATTCTATTTGACCAAAAATCAGGTTAGAAAACGTGGCAGACGTCACTTCGAAGAAAATATCTCCATAGCTCAGGTAATCTCCTTCTTTGATTTCAAGGTCTCTGTCTAAAAGATCCCTATAATGAATGTAAACCTCTACAGAACGAAATGTTTCTGTACCGAATTTATTTGTTCTAACCTCAGCAGGATCCCAGCTCACCCTAGCTTCTACTTCTACAGGCGGATCAAAAACTTTGGTGACTGCTTCTTCGTAGACTTCGTGTATGTTTGTAAGGTCTGACCTTATTTTGTAGTAAAAAACTTTTTGGCCAATTACGTCTTTGTTGATCTCTTTCGTTAGATCTGATATGAAATCAATCTCTCTTGGTGTTATAAAAAGTCTTGCCATTTTTTATCCTAATGTTATCGCTTTGCCAAGCGGTATAGGAACGGATTTTAGAACTGTTTGTATAGCTTCTGCAGACTCTGCTTCAGACTTAAGCAAATTACCGTATGATAGAGTATCTAGTAATTCAGTCATTTTATCTCTTAAACTGCTTTGATCTTCTCTACCTTGAGATATCAATTCAGTACCATTAAGGCTTAAATCACCATCGGGTAAAGGAACAGAAGAAAACTTTGAACGAACTAATCCTAAAAGTTCTTTTGAAAGAGCTAAAGCGTATTGTCTTACCCACTGTCTTCCAATCTCGTTTATTTTAGAGTAGTTTAAGTTTCCGAAAGGAACATTAGAAAGATTTGAAACTCCGTAAATAGTATCGTCTTTAACTTGCGGGTTTATTGGATCTGGAGCATAAGAAAATTTTATCCAAAGCTTTTTGTCCTTTTGGGGAATAGGATATATTCTCAGTTTTCCACCCATTAACTTATATGAATAGTTCGATCTCCTGATCCTATTAGATATATCCATTTGCCCTGCGCGCAATATATCTTCAAAAACCGGTAAAACATAAAAGACAGTTTCTGGAGTAAAAGATTCAAAGCTGAATTCGTTATTCAAATAGTTGATAGCTGATGTTGTATCAAAGAATCTGTATGCGTTTTGCGGAGAGAAATGACAAACTTCTAATACTTTCAATTTAGTTCTTGGAGAATTTAAACTACTGCTTACGACCAAATCCCCGTTTCCGTCTTTAAGAGTTTCGTAGATATCATAATCTTGAACTTCAGCTTTCATATCAATTGAACCAGAAAAAACCGAATAAGAACCTCCAACGCCAGCTTCTCCTGCATAAGGTTCAGCCGCCCTCAAAGCAAACTCTAAATTCTGCCTTGGGTGAAGCGCTTCAGCACCAGAAAGCGACCCAGTTGGTATACCTAATAAGTTGGTCAGTTGAGACTTTCCGTGAGCTTCTAGAACAATTCTGCCATACTCTAAAAAAGATTCTTCAAAACATGACCAAATTTGTTTTTTTGTTAATTCTACTGATAAAATATCGTCGCCAAGCTTACGCTTGACAAAAGTCACCATTGAATCTGCTTCCGATGAAAAAATCGGATCTGCATCAAAAAATCCAAACGGCGTTGGTCTGAGGGTTTCTTTAAATGAAGACATGTCTCACTCCTAAACTAAATATGGAATAGGAGTGAGAATGTCTTAAGATATTAAATTAGAAAATTTCTAATTAAGGTTCGGTAGCTGAGTTCATGTTAACTCCAGCATTGCCGTTTGTTGGACCGTTGCTGATCAAATCAGCCCATTGAGTACCTAGCCAAAGCAGGGTCAATTGCTGGCCGGCTCCAAAACGCTTTACTTCAGCAGCGCCACCGTCATGCTTTCCAATTGTTAAATCAACATTGTTTCCTGCTTGACCAGCAGCTAATCGCTTGATAACTTTGAAAGTGCCGGCCTGTGCCAGGGTTAAATCGCCTAAAGTCAATGCGCAGTTTGCTCCAGTGTCAATAACGGTTACGCCAGTTGTGTTAAGTGCTCCACCATTGGTTCCAGATCCAGCTTTTGTCACGGTTATATCCAGGGTTGATGTTCCCTGAATAGGGGCTGAAGAAGCTCCAGTTTTATCATTTATAACAGTGATCAATCCACCACCATCAGCTGTAGCTGCGAATCCTGCTACTGCTGCAATGAGAGTGGCAAAGTCGCTGCCGGTCTGAGCTGCTGTTCTACCAGCAACGGCATTTAAAGCTACATGACCAGATGGAAGTGCAGGTGCGCCACCCGTCTGGATAAAAAACGTAGTCGGAACTCCATCCCCGTTAAAAAGAACAAAAGTAGTTCCAACAACATTGCTGTTTGAAGCAACTGCTTGGATTGTTACCTGCTGCGCGGTTACTGTCTCAAGGTCTGATGATATTCCAGCTCCTGAAACGTGGAACTCTGGCAAGTGAGAACCAGAGAATGTTGCAACCTTACCATCACCTTCGCCGGCATCTACAACTGGTTGAGCTCCACCACCGCTGGCAGTTTGCAAAGTTCTCAAACCAGAAGCATCTGTCAATGTTACATCAACCCCAGCAACTGTTCCCTTGTTGATAAGTTCAGCAATCTGTACTGTAGTAAGATCAACATCAGTAGCCGCGTTGTTATCGCCATTGTTTGGAGTGATAGTCAAAACAACAGCGGACGGAGTACCGGTGAAGGCTGCTAACACTGTAGCACCCGGGTTAGCAGCATCTGCAAGAACTTGTAATGTAAAGGTCTTTGCGTCATCACCACGCTCGGTGTTAGTCAAAGTAACATCAGCAGTCAAATCCAGAGTACCAGTCTGAAATCCTGATGCAAGGTTTTGCTGCAAACCAGCTGTAGGAGTATATTTTGCTTGAATAGCCATTTAATCTTTACCTCCTATTAAGCCGATGTTAATTCTGCAACGCAAATCCAGTCGCTACCTGTCCACATCAACAAAGCATAATCATTTGCTGCCTTGAGGTTGTCTCCAATCAAATCGGCCGTTAAAGCTGACCTGATCGTTATCTCGTGACCCCCAGCTCCTCGAACGATAAGCTTCATCTGGCCTGCAGCACCAGCGACGTTAACTGGATTAGCAACTGTCATGGTATGAGCACCGGTCGAAACCAACCTAGTTACTCCTACGGATGATATTGCACCGCCTGCTGTTGAGGACACATCTTCAGAATCAAGTGCGATTCCGACTCCCTGAACGGTAAAACCGCCAGTACCTGTAGATTGAACGATACCCTGGGTACCGCTATAAGTTACGTTTGGCATGATCTTTCTCCTTTTTGTCTGCAAGATTCCGCACCGCCGGCAGGGTCGACTGATCAAAATGGTACGGGCCTAATAATAATTATAGAGAAAGATTGAATTTACAAAAAAACTATCCGAAAAGACGGCCGATTAATTTAGAAATCACTCTTTGGTCAGATTGCTCATGCAAGATTGTAGCAAATTTGTGGAATTGTTCACGTAAGCTAGTTAACTCTGCTCTTAAACCTGTATCTGCTGGTGCTGGGGCTGATTCTAGAGATGCAACCTGCTTTTCAAGCTGAGCTACCCTCTTTGTCAACTTATCTAATTCAGCGTTCTTTGCTGGAGCTGGTTTAGCAGCTGGTTTTGGCGCAGCCGGCTTTGATGCCCCCGCTGTCTTCTTTGTCTTTGTAGTAGTCATATTAAAACACTCCTCTTATGACGTTATGATTAGAAGTATAATAGTAATCAAATATGTGTTAATCGTTTAATAGACCAGCGTTCTTCAACCAACGTTCACGGAGTAGATCACCCTTTGTCTTGCGAGTCCTGACAGACTCATCTTTAATGGTAACTTTTTCAGTAGGATCTCTACCTTTCGTAAGAAATAAATCGCCGGCCCAAGGAACTTTGCCATGCTCACCACCATCACGCACTTGGGGAGGGTGAACATTAGAAAGGTATTTATCTAAATCGGCAACAGTTACTCCAGTGAATTTCATCTTTTCAAAAGCTGCAATGACTTTTTCTTTTTCTTCATTGCTTAAATCCTTAGGTAATCCACCGCCAGCATCTTCTACTTTTTCAGAGTCTAGTTTTGCACTCTTTGCAGCATATTTTTCCATACCTTTCAAAGAACGTGCTCCTGTCTTTGGGCCTTCGCCTTCTTCTTCGCAACCTTCAATATCTAAGTGGCCCTTACCGGTTCCTAAAGGTTCACAGATTGCGTTACCGATTTTTTGTCCATCAATCTCAACGCCCTCAGGATCAAACGGATTAGGTGGATAGTATAAGTGGATTTGATCAAAACCAGCTGATTCCATAGCTTCAATCGCCGGACCTTTTTTGGTAATATTACCGTCCTCATCAACCTCTGGGCTAGCAGCAAAAATTCTATCAACTTCTGACTGTGCTACTCGACGACCGCCTGTTGAAGCTCTGTGAAGATTTGCTATACGAGTTCTGTCAGCTGGCTGATGGATATAAATACCGATAATCTTTAAGCCGGCAAATTCTTCATCGCCTTTCAGTTGTCCTAGTTGAGATATTCTGTCAGTATTCGCTGTGGATTCTCCAGCTTGGTCTGCTAGATATACGCTAGCGTAAGCAGTTGATCCAACTTCTTTAACATCAGACATTAACGACTTCATTTCTTTCTTGATATCTCCAAGGTAACGAGCAGCAGCACCAGCCCTTAAACCTAAGGTTGGGTTGCCATCACCTGGCCCAAGCATCTTATTAATATCATCGCTTAAACCTTTAATAGTCTTTGAGAATCCACGAGCTTGTGTGAAGAAAGCTTTTGTGTTTGGGAACTTAGCAAATTCATCTGAGCCTCCGCCATCTTTAATCTTCTCAAAAGCTGACTTAGAGAGAATAGAGCTAAGTTCAAACTTAACTCCCTTTTCGTTGACATGAAAATAATCATCGATAATATCTTCGAAAGACTCCCCTTTATCAACTCTTGCTTCGATCTCATTAAAGACAGCCGGAGCTAAAGCCTTACTAGTAACGCTAGTCATTGCTTCATCTTCTTCTTGAAACTGTGATGCACCTTTGTCTTCTAAACCTTTAAGATAATCTTTGAAATTTTGTTCATCATTGGCTCCAATAAAGTCACCAATAGCTTTCTTAGCAGCTCCTTTACCAGCAGCAGGAGGACCATAAAGAACAACAAGCGTAATCGGCTTAGCATCAACAGCTTTGACTTGTTTTGTTAAAGCTTCGTCCTCGAACAGCAAGTTAACTAAGCTAGGTCGCTTTTTGTTTTCTTTTAATTTCTTCTTTCTTGGTTTATAACCGTAAAGTTCAGTGAGTTTCATTTGTCCTCCACAAAATTGACTAGATCGTTTAATAAATATATTAGAAAACCAATAAAGTAAAAAAAAAGGGAGGCCAGAAGCCTCCCTTTAATCTTAGAGTGTTATAACTCTATTAGATAATGTCCATGTCCAAGCATGTAACAGTACCGTAGAAGTCAGAACGAACCATCTTCTTACCGTATCGAGTCATGACACCCTTACGTGGGGTGAAGTCCTCTGGCGCGAAGATTGTTGGTGTGACGATCAATGGTACGTACGGAGCGTAAACATATCCGGTCTCTAAGTAGCTGCTGCCCTTGAATCCAACAAGGATCTTGTTACGTGGGAAGTATGGGTCCTTGTAAACCGTGAAACGGCTTGAAAGGGTACCAACCTTCTCAGCTCCAAGAGCCATTGGCATTCCAACCTGGCCGTCACCATCAAGGGTGAGAGCTGGCTTGTAAAGAACGCTAGCTTCAAGAATGGTAGCAACCTCAGGGCTAACAACCATAAAGTTACCAGAGCCACGAAGCGTCTTTCTGTGAATCTCATTGGAAACATCGATGATGGTCTCAACAAGAGTCTCATACCACTCGCGAACTGTACCAGTGAAAGCTGGTCCTGGGCGGAGTGAAGTAGCTCGTGAAACTGCAATGCCTGTGCGCTTGTTAACAAAGTTCCCTGGTGAGCGTGACCAGAAGAAGTTAGCAGCACCAGCTTCTCCAAGAAGGTCTCCAAGAATCTCACGGTCAATCTCGAGTGCAACCTGCTCAGAAAGAATCTGAGTAAGCTCTACCTCAGCGTCAAGGCTGTGATATGCATTCAAGTCCTGTGCGAGTTCTGGTGACCACTTAGCGCGCAGTTTACGGGTCTGAGCAACAACAGATACTGACTCAATCTTGATGTCAATCTCTGGAATATCGCCCTCATCAACTGCGAAGTCTGACTCAAAAGCTGGTGAAACAACTGTTGAAAGGTCCTCAGCACTTGTTCCTGCTGGCTTAACGCCGCTGACGTCAATAACAGATTTAGATGCTTTTGTATCAGCATCAGAGAGCTGGTTATCGGCAACAGTTCCGTTGACCTTAACGATCATAAGCAGGAAGTGAGTAGCTGCAGTGGTTGCCATGCTGATAGGACCAGCAGTACCATCAACTTCAGGTGCCCTTGTCTTAGCGCTAAAAGGAGCTGCGTTAGCTTCTGACTTGACAATCCTGTTTAAGCGCTTGACGTTAGCAACAGCATCTCCAGCCTGGACCTTTGACGGTACAGGACCTAGACCCGTGATTTGGGTTGAGTTAATGGTAATCTCTTTAACCTGTCGTGCGTCAAAACTAGGAAAGTTCTCTGTTGACCATGGGATAAAAAGAGCAGCATACTCTTCGCCGGCTTCAATCTCAGCAACAAGCTGTGGATCAAAGTCGAGAAGACGTAAGTCCTGGCCAGCTGCAGTCAAAAGAGCTGGCTTGTTACCACCGGTAGCCTTACCTGCCCAAGCATTGTCAGAACCAAAAGCGCCAAGCTTAAGTAATGCAGCTGCAGTTTGAGTATTGTCCCCAGCATTAAGGGCTGTTTCTGGAAGCTGAACTGCTTCTTTCTCAACACGGCTCTTTGTGTAACCAGCACCAACCAAGTCGTAAGGACCGCCAACAGCGTCAGCGCCACCGTTCTTACCTGGGTTAACAGGCTGACCATAGATAGAGTCGCCCTTCTTGTATGCAGCTTCGGTTGTTCCAATGTCACCACCGACGCTGGTACCGTATGTGTAATCGAGGTAGAAGAGCAGTCCAGAAGGAAGGCTCATCGGCTGGATTGACACAAGCTCGTTAGCAATCAATCCGCCGAATACACGACGAACGATTGGGAATGCAATATTGGTGAAACCACGGATATCAGATCCGCCACCATCACCACCGAGAGTTGAAGCCTCTCGAAGAACCTGCCCAGCCTGGTTTTCCAGGAGGGTGGCCATGTTTTCGCGACCAACACCATCAAGGCCACGAAGGAGACCTGTTCGGCCCCACTTTTCTAACAGTCGACGGTTACCCTGGCCAACATTACGTGCCTTGATACCTTCCGTCAACTGATTTAATGAAAAACTCATTTGTTTTCTCCTTAATATAAATTAGTTGATTATTTTCTAATGCCAGCCAATGTTGCCCATCTTGCAGCTACTGTATCCTCATTGATAGCGGCAGAACCACTTCGAGTAGACTTGCTTGCTGAAGAAAGCAATTTACGACTGTTTGCTGACTCGTTCATAGTACGAGTAGTACGCTTAACTAGAGACTTAGCAAGTCCTTGGTAGAGGAACTTAGCTTCTCTAATAGTCTTGGCATTATCAAGAGCCTCGACAATGGCACGCTGCTGCTTTTGTGTCACATTACGATTCTGCATCAACTTATTCACATATAAAAGCTTTGCGTTAAAAAGGTTCATCTCAGAAAGCTGCTTCTTCAACTTTCTATTCTCGTTTTGTAATTTTATGTTCTGGACGCTTGATCGACGAGTAGCTCTTCGGTCTCTTGATTCACGGGCAATCGAAGGAACTGTTCCAAGCTCGTCAGAAAGTGCATTGAGAAGATCATCTTCGTCAACATCGACGAACATATCACCCTCATCATCACCACCGCCAAAATCATCAAGTACGGAAGCGTCTACACCCTCAGCTTCACGAAGACGTCGAAGCCTCTTAATTTCGCGTCGGAGGATACCCTCATCGATTTCGTAGACCTGAGTCTCTTTCATCTCATCTTCGTCTTCTTCATCGCCTTCGCGCATCTCGTCCTCTTCGTCTTCTTCATCAGCCTCACGCATTTCGTCTTCTTCGTCGGCCATGTCCATTTCGTCATATTCACCTAGGTCGATTTCTTCTTCATCATCATCGCCCTCATCGTCTCCACCTTCTTCGATTTCAACGTCAAGCCCTAATGCTGAACCTAGGTCTTCAAGAGCAGAGCTGGCAGCATCAACATCGACGTCGCCTCCGCCTTCTCCACCCTCTTCATCTTCTTCATGCATAGCTTCATCAGCCATGTCCATTTCGTCTTTGTCCATCTCATCTGCCATCTCATCAATTTCAAATAGTCGGCGGAAGATGGTACTGCTTCTTCTTGTCATGTTCTTAATCTCCTTTATCATTTGTTTATAAGAAGTAGTCAATTGGTCTTCTGCTCCCTCCTTTAGGAGCAGCCTCTTCATCAACAAAGCCTCAGAAAGCAATTCCTGATAAGCTTTCTTTATCAGTTTCCGTTGCGTTTCGTTTAGCTTATTGAACTGGAGGCCTTGAAGCATAGCATCCATCCTTTTCGCCCGACGTCTTACCGAATTTATATTTTCTGCAAGATTTACTTTGCCAGACAGCGTGGTTGAACGAGTATTTTTGCTCAATCCGCGGTTTCTGCCGCGACCTTCAGCAACGGATATGTTAACATCGCCTGATGCATTAACTACTACGGACGTATTTTCAGATTCCGTCTCGCTTTTGAGTTCATCAGGTTGTATAAGTTCATCGGTAGGCAACTCAAGAGAATCTTCTTCAGGTTCCATCTCATCAGACATCATCGCGATGTCAACACCTGTGACGTCATCATCCGAAGGTTCATCCTGTTCGCCCATGATTTGAGCCTCTATAAGAGCCTTAATTCTTGGGGTAACTGCCTCTATTATTTTGTTTTTTGCGTTTTGCTCTGCCATTTCTCTTAGCTGTTTAGCTTCGGCAATAGCTTCGGCATATAAATTATTTGACATAATACCACCTATGTTCTACTAAATGGTAAATATCATCTAAAAAAACAAAACTTACCATTTCTCAATTATTTTATTTAAAAAAATTAACTTTCTTTTTCTAAAATCTTTCTTATCATCATCCTTACCTTTTGAATCGGAAGTTCATCGAGTTCATTTTCCGAATCCAACTGGAGCACATTTATATCCTGATTGATATCTTTATGCGGATGGCTATATCCTATCGTACTGCCTGTCTGCTGTAAACTGCCAGGTGTAATTGCTTTTGGAGTATTTGCTCCTCCGCCAACTTGAATCCTTTTTTTATACATCCCTGGCATTGGACTTATAGATGTGCCAACCGCTTCTCCGAGCTTGGTGTTTCCAGCAGCATAATAAAATGGATCAGTACCTTTAACATCTAGAAAATCATTCGCTAGATATCCATTGATAACTTTTCTTAATTTTTTTTGGGTTTCTATGTCGATATCTGATATATCAATGTCATCATGCTCATCTTCGTCATCATATGGGTAAGATCCTTGACTTTGACGTGAGAGGTGATGTCTTGGTTCAAGTTGACCATAACCGAGTCCAGCTCTAGAATTTGGTACCGCGCCTGGAGGCTGCTGCTTTATAGATACTGGACCGGTCATTTATTATCAACTATTGGATTGGCCGAGTTTGTAGTCACCTAAAGTATGTCGAGCTTGCCGCTCAGAATTAGCTTTTGGATTCTCTAGAGCACCAACACCAACGAAGGGAGTAGAAGATGGAGTCTTACCAAAATTCTCTGGTGGTTCTCCTAAATCGCTTGGATCAACTGAGCCTTCTCCTGGAGAAACAGGATTAGGAACATACGGGCTAGCTGGAAGACCAGCTGCGCCTGTTTGAACTTCGTTTAGGTCGGGTGCATCTGGGTAGTCTCTATCAAAAGTTCCAAATGTGTGACCTGCATCATTGACAGCTCCATTTAGACAAAGCTCTTCGAACTGTGCTCTAATATCGTCATCGGAAAGTTCAAGCAAAGGATTTCCGGAAAAAGCTGATCTTAAAGTTCCATCGTCTCTTTTTCCAAGAGAACGAGCGCTTGGCTCTCCAATAATTTGGACTACGCCTTGTTTATGAGTAGGCATCTAATTACTCCTTAATATATTACTTTGAAAGTTTATTAATTAAGTTCTTCTTCTTACCACGAATCTTTAAAAGAGTTTTCATCATCTTAGCTTCAGATATTTTCAAGGCTTTTAGATGATCTAAATCTTTCTCTAAAGAACCAGCATATTCGCCGGCATCTACCTCTTCAGCATCAACTTTTTCTGAATCTTCTTTTCCTTGTTCTAAAGTTTCTTTAAGCCTAGCTTTCTCTTCAGCAATGATCTTTCGGATAATTCCTGGTGTTAACTTAATTGATTTACGCGACTTTCTCATGACTTGACTCCATAAAATAGCTTATATTATTATTTATGCTGCCCGGGCAGATTCTTTTCAGAAAATGCTAAAGCTGCCCAATTTTGCGCGGCTTCTCCAAAAGCATCGCTAGGATCAACAGCATCAGCCATTCGAGCTTGAGCATCCATTGGAGCTACATTTCTTCGATCAGCTTGGGTTTGTTCTTGTAAAGTTGTTCTTGCAGTATCAGCAAAAATACTCTGCATTAAAGGATCATCGGTGACTCCTCTAACAGTTTCAGGTATAATATCTTTCTTAACTGCCTTTCTTTTTCTTTGCGGTGGCTTCTTTTTAGCAGCCACTCTTTTTGATTCTTGAATCTGCTCGCTAGCCCCAACAAGTCCTTCGCTAAGGATCTCAACGAGACATTCTTTGACTAGACTTTTTAAAATTGCCCTACTCACTTTAGCCATTGGCGTTATCCAATCTTATTATTATTATCGATAAAATGTTCAATATGACCCTCAAACTCAACAGCATCAACCGTCGTTAAACCAGCCATGATATTAAGGACAACCGCATTATCATCGGTATGAATGTAAAGTTTTTTTACTCTCATCTCAAGGCGCGGAGTAGTTTCGTTTGCTGCTAAAGAAAGTCCACGAGTTTTATTCGCTGCAGTCTTAGAAGAAAAATAAATTTTTGCAGCGCCTCCTGCCCTGATGTATATCCATCTAGTAACTCTTGGAAATTCTACAACATAAATTGTTTGATTCTGCTCGGCATCGTTGGCTACCGTCAGGGTTGTGCCGTTATCAATTGCACTAACTGCACCATTTAATGCATATGGTATAGAGCTTAGCTGGTATTCAGCGACGTGATTAGGGCCACCTGGTTTTGGATTGTTCAAAGGCATTATTCTTCCTCCCAGGACAAGATATCGTTAAAAACTCTATCAATCCTATCAGACTTGTTAAAGAATGAATTAATTTCTGATTCTTTTATAACTTTACCTTCGCTCATCATAAAAGCACCCGGAGTAGAAGGTTCTGAAACGAAATCCCAGCAGATTAGTTGAAAATCATCTTGAACAATTTGATGTTCACCTTGCTTTTTCGTAGAACCAACTCCGCGGCTTGATATTCCTAAAGTTACCCCTGATTCAACTAAGCTTTGGAGTATTTTACCAGCAGGAGTATCAAGAAGTTCGACTGTTCCATAACAAACATCTCCTTCCATGTGAGCTTCCCTAATAATATGAGAAGCATTTTTAAGTTCAACAACGGAACTATCCGGGTGATCACATTCTCCAAGAGCCCGGTTTTCTTGAATAAACTTTTGATAGTTACGAATCTCTCTATCCAAAATAGGTTTGGGATAGATTCTCCCATTCTGGTTCAAAGTACCAGCTTTTTGGAGTATTCCCTTTAAAACTATCTTTCCGTCGTTCTCTAAGCGAGACTCGTTTACCATTTCCTTTGAATATTCAAACTGTGACCAATTTGTCAGTAATTTCCTGCTCATTTTAACTCCTTAGCTCGCTGCTTAGCTTCATTAAAGTTAAATATCTAGAAACAACTTCATCCCCTATATCAGAAGTTGGCAAGTTTCTGACTTTTTCTTCTACCAAAGCAATCTTTTCTTTGACTACATCGCTTTCACAAGACATATTATAATCCGAAAGTTCGCTTAAGCAATCTTTCTTCCTCTTTGCAAAAATCTCTGTAATTTGTTCTTCTTTACCCATGGAAAAAATATACTCCTTCAAAAGAGTAGATTGTTCAGGCAGCAGGTTATCTCCAAAATATTCATTAAATTTTCTAGTCATGATGCTGACTGCGAGATTGTCAACATCTTGAGTTTTCATTTCATTTAAGTCAGCTGCTTTCTTTTCAGACATCAGCCAATTGTGTAATTTAGACTCGTAGATAGCTTGGCTATCTACATCTACCCCATCGGATCTCCAGCTATTTAATAACCTCTGGATAGTAGCTAAAGTTTTGTAGCTAGTCACCCTCTGGTTATAAAAACTCGGATCATCGAAAGAGTAATTAATTTCATGTATCAAGGAAGATTTTTCTTTGTAAAGTTTATTTTGATCAAATCTACAAGCGGCGTTCTTAGCCTCTGAAATTATTCTAGTAGCCAAGCTTTCTGAAGGTAAAGTAGTACTATAGAGAGCGTTGAACAACCGGTACTCTTTATACAACTCTGTTCCTTCGTTAAAAAACTTGCTAGTTATCTTAAGGACTTTGTTTGCAGTTTTTTCATTATTTTCTACAATAGCTTTGCTAGCGTATCTTACTAGTTGCTCAAAGATTATTCCAACATTTCTCTTTTTATTGTGGCTTTTATTCATTTATCTTCCTTCGTCAAATTTAACTCGAACTGTCTTCTTCGTTCAGTTCACTTGAGTCTCTTAACTCGCTCAATATAGACTTTTTATTATTAAGTAGTCCAGACTTATCGATATTTCTTAAAACGTTTAAAATATCACCAGTCATAGCTGGTTTATTCTCATAAGAACTAATTTTTTTATCTATAGCTTTTTCAAATGCTTCAAAAGAATTCATCTTTTGAGAACCATAAGGTTTTCTCATAGAATCTTGGTTTCTCTTATTCATAGTCATATCACCAAAATTAGGCATACCTGAAGAAGCTGCAGTCTTTTTGTTTTTTCTTGCAGATATTTCATTTCCCCAGATACTTTTCATTTTGGATTGGGCTTTTATAGGGGCATCTTCATCATCTAAAGATAAAATTAACTCATCTTCTTCTAAATTATCTTCATCGACGTCTGATTCATTAAAACCAGAAACTGGAGAAATTGGAGTATCTATCATTAGAGGAGTATCAGATAAGTCTGCATCAAACAATCCTCCGCCTTCATCATCCCCTCCAGCATCATCTCCTCCACCTTCTCCACCTTCGCCGCCAGAGGCTTCAAGTTCGGCATCGTCAGATTTATCTTTCTTAAGACCTTCTAAAACTCCTTCAATTTCAGACTCTGTTAAACCTAAAACATTTTTTCTGACCCATGTTTTATCAAGCATTCCTTCTGGAACTTTCCCTGCAATATCGAAACGAGTGCTGATCAATTCTAGCTTTTGTAATTGAGCGACTGATGATGGGTTTGATAACCTTAGGTCGAAATCTACTAAATCTTCAACATCATAACCATGAGAGTAAAGGTGAATCATAGCTAGTTTGTTAAGCTCAGATATTACTGTCTTCTGTATTCTCTGAATAGTTCTAGAAAACCTTATGTCTTCCTGTGCTAGGGTTGCTTTAGAACCGATGTCTTCATCGTACCCTAAATAAGCTTTAGGTATCTTAAGAGCAGCAAAAAGCTTTTTCTGTATATATTCAACGTCTTCTATAGCTGTCGCATTTGTCCCGCCAGCTAACGTATCAATCCTTGTGCCACTATCTCCTCCGCGGACTGGAATGTAATAGTCTTCATCGACAGCCATTGGATTATATCTCAAGTCTTGACGACCTGTTTTTTCGCTTGTAACAATGCTTTTCTTCAAAGAAGACTTTGCTTGTTCAACATAATTGGAGACATCTTCTGGAGGAACGTTACCTACATCAATATAGAAGACCCTTCTTTCTGGAGCCCGGATAATCCTATAAACTAACATTGCATCTTCAATGAGGATTAACTGTCTCCAAATTCTACGAGCTGACTCTAAAACAGAAGTTCCGTATGGCAGAAAAGCATCATTTCCAAGAAGCCTAAAATGAGAAATTTGCCAATTTTCTAATATTGTATTCCCCTTAGTTATCCACCTAAACCTAATAGCTGATGGATTATCTGGATCAAAACCTTCTTCTCTTTCTATTTCAGTGATGGGTATTGGATATGCGTTTATAATTCCATAGTCTGGATGAATATCATTGAATAAAAAGAAATCTCCATACTTGACAAGGTTTCTTACCCACATAACTAAATTAAATTCTACGTTTAAAACGTCATGAAATAGATTGTTGAGAAGCTCTTGTTTTTGCGAATCGTCAGAATATATATGCAAAACTCTTCCATGTTCGTCTGGTGATACTGTTTCTTCTGCATAGATGTCTAAAGCTGACGCTAACTCCGGAGTTGCTTCCATTTCGCTAAAATCGCTATATCTAGCCATCCTGTCAAAAGCACCATAGGCACTTAATGTAGAATTATAGATATCGCTATGAGCTGTCTTAAAAAGCTCTGCAGCGGTTGACTTCTTATGAACGCCTTTGCTATTAGTAACTTTTCTCTTAACAACAGGGCCAGTTCTAAAAAGCCTAGTTAATCTTTTGAATAAATTTTTATCTTTATCTGCCATTTTTCCTACTCATAATATAATATCGCATTATACTATATATTAAAATCAAATTAACCACTTAAATTCTGAATCAATACTTCCAGAAAAATGATTAGCCACAGCGTCATAAGGAATAATTCTATTAGAGTCTATCACTCTTTTCAAATAATCAGCTGCGCCAAAAGAAGATCCTACAGATCCTTGAAAAGAATTAGAACTAGTTCCAAAACCAGCCAACATGGCTTTGTTTAAGTCTGAAGATGATTTAGAATGAAAATTAGAAGTATCATATAACCATAAACCTATAGCTAAAGACATCACTAAATCATCATGCTTTCCTCTCATTGCTTGTGGTTTAGATCCTTTCCAAACAAAAGTCTTCATCTCTTCATAAAACCTAGAAGAATATACACTAATTTGATTGTTTCTTACAACTTCTTCTAATTTAGTCAATATTTTAGATCTTGAGGGTCCTTGAGTTGAAAATCCAGCTTTGCCTATAGAGCCATCTCCATATAAAGCAGATATCCTATCTTTCTCTTTTTCAAAATAGATTTCTTGACACTTTAACTCTTTTAATTTCATAAGAACAGCATAACCATAAGTGTTACTTTCCGGGCATATAACTGCTTTATTGTATCTTTTAGAAGCTTCCATTAAAACAATGGCGAACTGATCAGGGGGAACCTTTCCTTTGAACTCACACACTACCTCAGATTCGTTAGTGTCAATTACGTGAAAAGTAGAGAAGTCGCTGCTATCTCCTCGGGATACATCAGCACTTATCACATAACGATTACCAGGCTGAGAATATTTCCATACCCAGACATTATTTCCCGGGCCCCATCTTTCAATAGGATTTCTAATAGACATCATCAGTTTTTCTAGTTCTCTTTGGGCTAAGAAAGTTTCTCCTGAAGCTTGAAAGTCACACAACAACTCTTGGGCAATTTGCCTTTTTGTCATGTTTTTAGTTTCTTTATCAAACCAATCGTTATCTCTCTCAGGGTGAACGTCCCATGGTAACTTTATAGCATTAAAGTCGTTGTCTCCACTTTCTGCTTGGGTATATATATCGTAATATTGACCACCAACGCCGTTTGGAGTAGAAAGAACTATTGCGCGACCACCGGTAGACAAAGTAGGATATAACCCCATCCAAAGATCATCAAAATTCCTAACGAAAGCAGCTTCGTCTACAATCAATAGCGATAGAGCTTCTGAACGTCCAGCATCTTCAGATGTTGGAACCGCTTTTATAATAGAACCATTAGAAAATTCTAGCGATTGCTTATTGTTAGAGATGATTTCAGGCATCAAAAGCCAAGGTGGCAAAGACCTTATAGCGAACTTAACTTTTCTAATAAAATTTTGAGCTACTGCTAGTTTCGTGGCTATTACCAAAACATTTTTGTCTTTGTAAAATATTGCTAACCAAACTGCGTAGGCTGCTACTAAGGTAGACAAACCAAGTTGGCGGCTTTTGACAATAACATTGAATCTATGGTCGTTAAACTGCTCAACACAATCATCTTGAAAAGGATAAGTTTTAAAAGGCAAAGTCCCTCGAGTAGCGTGTTGTATTTTACAGTATTTGTTAAAGAAATATGCCGGTTCTTTTCCGCATTTTATTATTTCTTTAACTTGCCGTTGCTTGGTAGATGGAGGCATTAGCTTACCTTGAAGTGAGCGTTCATTCTAAAATAAGCTAGTTTTCTAGGAGAATAAGGAGAAGTGCTTATAAGTTCAACACTAGTATCTCTATCTTCTTCTTTTACAGAAATAGATTTTTCTCTAATATCCTTAAATTCTTTTTTCATCTTAGTTAGGGCATCATCTATAACTTTGCTAGCATCTTTTTCGTGGCTTGGCATTTGTTCTTGCATGGAAGATTCGCTTCCAAACTGCAGTATTGTTACATACTTTAGAATTAAAGAATCCCCATGCAAACTAGAAGTCACTTTAATAGAATCGCTTGAATAACCAAAAGTGTGGTTAAAAATTTGACCTAGTGCTCTAATATCTTCATCTTTTAACATTTTTTCCTCCTAAAAAGCGATATCTTGGCTTAAAACATAATTCTTTCTTCTTCAACCAGGATTCTATTTCTTTCTCAGATGGCTTCCAATCTTTGCCATTTATTCCAATACCCGGTTCTAAAAAACTAACATAGCAATCTGTGCAACTTCCGTTATTATAAGCAGAAATTGTATCTTCCAAAGATTGCAAAATTCCACCACATACATTGCAGGCGTGGGGAACTGATTTTTTTCTTTCGTCTATATAAATATCAATGAAATCACTCATAAACAATTAAAGAATTTTTTCCTTTCTTTCTTATATCTAAAACATTATCAACTGTATCTTTTACAGCATCAATATGAGATATGACAAATATGTGTCTGAACCATTTCTTCAAGGAAACCAGCAGTCTGTTACATGCTTCTACATTAACAGCATCTAAAGTCCCAAAACCTTCGTCAATTATAATCATATCAGATTTTGGAAGATTAGAAACATTTATTAACGCTACCCTAATTGCTAATGAAGCTAACATCTTTTCCATACCAGAGGCACATTCTATTATTCTCTTAGAATCTCCATAATTTATAAAAACATCTAAAGAGTTAGATCCGGATTCTGCTTGAATCTCAACAGTAAATTCTACAACTCCTTGAAGTATCTTTTCAATCTCTTGATTAATTTGAGGAAGCTTTATGCTCATAATCTTCAAAGGTATACCTTTTTTATCAACAGCTTGCAAAAAAGCATTATAAGCATTCCACTTCTTTTTTAGCTCTGAATATTTTAATTTCTCTTTTTCAAAATCGCTTAATTGTTGCTGAATTAATCCAATTTTTTCACTTGCACTTAATTTCTCAGCATCTAAAAATCTTGCTTTTTCTTGAATATTTTTGAGGTGATTTCTCAACCTAGCTACTTCTACAGATTCTGTAGTTTGAGAAGCATTCAACTTCATTTTAGAAAGTTTCTTAAACTCCTCAGAAATATTTTGAGAAATTTTAGTATCTTGAGTTTCAAATTCTCTTAACTGAACTATAGCGCTGCTTCTCTCTAATCTAGATTCTGATTCTTTCTTTAAGACATTTTCATATTTTTCTATTTTTTCTTCTAGAGATTCGTTTAAAATACTTCTAAGATTTTTCTTTATTAAACTGAATTTCTTTTTTATCTCGCTAACTTGAATTTCTTGATTAGGTATATTTTTCTTAGCAGAATGACTGTCTTTTATGAACTTACACTTTGGAAACTGATCTCCACAAGGAACCACTTCTAAAGTACTGGCACATTTCTTTTGGCTTTTTAGTAAAGTCTTTTCTCTCTCTAAGTCATGCTCAATCGATTGCATGCTACTTTCAATTTCTCTTTGGTGAGATATTTTTTCTTTTAGTTCTTCTATTGGAAACTGATTCTTTATCTGAGATATTTTACTTAATCTTGTTTCTATTTCTGACACTTTTTTAGAATAGTCTTTTATTGAACCTTTGCAAGCTAGACTGGTCTCTTTTAAAGAATCAATTTTTTCTTTTTGATAATTTATTTCTTCTTCAGTAAAAGATTCAGAATTTTCGTGTGTTGCTAACAACAAACTGGTACTGTGTACTTCTTCTCTTATCGATTGTATTTGTTGTTCTACTTCTTCTCTTTCACTCGTAAGGGATTCTAACTCTAACCTTCTGCTTCTGATAAGCGTTGACCAATCTCGGTCTGGAGCGCTTTTCATTAATCCACGTAGCTCAGAAAACTCTGTTTTTGCTATATTAAGCATCTTTTCGAAAACCCCTAAGTCCAAAAATTTAGTTAATATAGACTTTCTGACTGTCGCGCCGTTTCTTATAAAGTTATTCATGCCTCCCTGGCTAGCAAGAGATGTTAAAAGAAAATCTTCTGAATTTCCCACTAAATCTTTGAGATCTTTTTCCGTCTCTCTTCTTTGTTCTCCACTTAGATCTTCTATGCATTGCCCAAGAGGATCAATCTTCCAAAGGTTTAAACTAGTAGAAGCGTTAGTTACTCCGGCTTTTGTCGTGTGTTTAACAGATTGCCTCTCAACTCTATAGGGTTTTCCGTTGATATTCATATCAATCTCGACATTACAAAAACCTTTTCTAGAGTTTATAATGTGAAGATTTTTAATGGATCCTCTATCTGTGGTGTTATAAAGGCCATACATAATAGTTCCTGGTATAGAAGATTTACCAGTTCTATTTTTTCCAAAAATTCCCGTTATTCCGTTTAATTTATCAAAATCAATAGCGTTGTTGCTTCCATAACCAAAAGTGTTGTTAAATTTAAGCTTTTTTATTGACCACTTGACATTTTTTTTGTGAGAATTTTTTACAGCTTCTGAAGCTATCTTTTTTGTTATATTTTCTACTATCTGCCTTTCATCATCGTTAAGAACAAAAGTTTTAGTATATTCATTCATAAGTTTAACGTGAGTGCTAGGACTAGATAGATCTCCTTCCTCTATAAGCGTGTCACCGATTTGTATTTTTTCTTCATTCTTCTCTTCAATGTCCCACTTAAAAACAACTTCCGTAGCTTTATAAGTTTCTCTTAATTCGTTGAAAAGCTGCTTTATTTCTGCTTGAGGGATTGACTTTTTAGATCTTACTCTAAATCTTCCTCCGGACATTGCTTTTTCTAATTTAGACAGGGTTTTCTGTATATTATCTTCCCAAGATATGGTATAGAAAGATTTTCTATTAGCAACAGGTATAAATTCAGTCTTATAAACATCGCTACTTTCGATATCCCATATCATAAAACCCTTTTCAAGATCTTCTCCGTAGTTTTGCTGAATTGTAGAACCGCAATATGCAACTCTTTTTTCTGGGTCTAGAAATTGAGATTTATGTATATCTCCGAGAAATGTAAAATCAAATTCTTTAAAGAAATCTACCGTAATTTGGTTTGGTTCATCAATCTCCCAATCGCTATCGACTTTAGATCCTTGAACTGGGCCGTGGAAAAGAGCAATATTTATCATTCCAGGAACCGGTTTTACTTCTTTCCAAGAGCTTTCATCAAAACAAGAAAATACGCACCAATTAACATCATGACCTTTGATAGGATATGTTCCAGAATCCTTGTAGAGGAATATATTATCGCTGTTGATTGCTTGTATTATAGGCGTTATCGCGTCTTGTCTGTCTTTGTTTAGTATCAGCCCATCGTGGTTGCCTAAAATGACATGTAGAGGAGCTATTTCAGCTAATCCTTTAAACCACCAAACTAAAACTTCAATCAACTCTGGGGATATACCCTGTGTCTTTGAATGAACTATATCGCCACCGATGTATATAGCATCTAAATCTTGTTTTTTTAGCTCTGTGAATATTCTAGAAAAAACTTCTCTATACTCTGCATGCCGAGTCAATCCACGAAAATGAATGTCGGCGAAATGCGCGCACCTAAACCCCATATGTTAACCTCAAACCATAGAACCTGATTTTATTGAAGAAATTAAGTTTAAAAGTCTATCATTTCTAGCAAAATTTCTCGCTTCAAGTAATCTTTCTTTAAATATATTATCTTCCATCTCGCCAACATCATTATATCCACTGCAGTCTAATATACGAACATTTATACCGTAAGAAAGAAGTAAATCAGCTATCTTATAAGATTTATCTATAACATCCGGATCTAATGCCAAGCATATATCTGTGCTGTTTTTTACAATTTTTTTAAATAAAAGCTGATCTTCTTTGAGTGAACATCCCAACAAACACGTAGAATTATCATTAGATTTTATTAAATCAAAAGGTCCCTCAACTAAAGTTAATTCTTTTTTCCAATCGATATTAATTTCGTTAAAGATTATATTTTTTTTAGGCACTTTAGCATTAATGTACTTAAATTTGTTGTCGAATATAGAACGAGCAACATAATAATTTAATTTTCCTTCTGCGTCAAATGATGGAAGTATTACTCTTTTCTTCAACCTACCAGATTTAGTAGCGCCTATTTTAAAATACCAGAATTTTCTTTCGTCTAATCCTCTTTTTTTAGAATAATTTATAACTGATTTTATGTCCGGATCATATGAACTCATAGATTCCGCAAGGAAAACAAAATCATCAGGCAAAGATATATCTTCAGAAATCTCTGCAGGAACTTCCAAAGTTTTTGACTTTGATTTAAAAACTTTCTTGCACTCATCAGAATGCCTAGCGGAATATTTCCTAACTAATCGCTCTACCCCAGCTCCTGATTCACCACAAACCCAGCAGTTGTATTGCTGAGTATCTAGCTTGACAATTAATTTGAGCTTTCCAGTTCCGTGAGTTTTACAAGAAGTATTCGGACACTGAACTTCTGCGTTTATTTTGTCAGATGTTAAATTTGCAGTTTTAAAACATCTTTTTAAAAAACTAATCTTTTCTACAATAGACAATATGTACCTACATGGCTTGGCTTTTCACAATAACATAAGCATCTGCCATATCATAACAATAATTTTGCAAAACTTCAGTTCCTCTCCTAGGACCTCCTTTTAAAATTTTAGTTGGCCAACTAATATCTTTCTCCAGACCCATAACAAACTCAAGTATTTGCTCTTTTGTATTTTTTAATTTATCTTTCTTCTTTTTAAAACCAACTAGCTTTCTAGCTGCATTGACGTTTATGAAACAGGGGTCTAATTCAAAAACGTCTGAAACTATAAGCGAGCACATTCCGTTAAACCTAGCTAACGCAACTATAGTTTTAGCGCTTGATAGACCAGGCCTGAAAGCTTGCAAATTTTCCTCTATGAATATTTCTTCTATAGCATAATCACTTTTTATTTTTTTGACTATGTCTCTAAATTTTTTTGCTTTTTCAAAAATCGATTTTAGTTTAGAAAGTTCAATTGCGCCGATATCTTTAATGCTATCATTTTCTAAAATGCAATAGCCTATTGTAGAAGTGGATATATCTAAACCTAGTTTCATGAGAAATTATAAATGTTAATAATCTAACTTAAACTTAAAAACGTACTTATCATTTTCTTTTCTTACTATTGGACGAGAGAGATTTACTTTTCCGATTACATTTAAATTCTCGTCATGAATGTTCATGTTGGTTATAAAGTTACAGCTTAGACCCTCGTCACTAGGAAGATCGGTAGGTTTTAAACTAGAAAATGTTGGGTTAGAAGAACTCAAAGCTTCTTCAGAAGATATTGGAACTCTCATCTCTAAAACATGAATATTTTTATCCCCGGAGAAAGAAATATCAAAAGAATTTTTTCCAAAAGGAGGGATAGTCGGATCCAAAATAGAGACTAAGCCTTCCTCATAGAGAACTTTACCTACGCTAGCCCAAACTGGATGAGATCCAGTAGAATCGCATCGATACAAACTTCCATTGCCATTATCTTTTAAAGTCAGTTTGATTTTGCCGGCTGAACCGCTGACAAACGGATCGTGTACCCTTAAAGATTCTTCTTTTATTAAATCACCATAAAACATGTTTGATATATCGAAAAAGGTAATTTCATTCGAATGAGTATCTTTAGTTCTATTCAAAATAGTCAAATCTATTCGGCTTGATTGATCTCCATAAACGTCGCTGTAATCTTTAGTTTTAGTGACTATATCACCAGACTCATTCCGAAAAGAAAAAAGAGAAACTTGAGGATCAGGCAATAGCGACATCGCGATGCTATCCGGATTAGAATCGGCGTCTTCTAAAAATGATAATTCTTCGTGGGTTTCTTTTATTGAGATAAGATCTAAAAGATTTACTTGTCCTGAATGAAGAAAACCTTTGTCATCAACAAAATATTTTTCTGATTCTTTATTCGTCATCTTACTGACTTTGTTATCTAAAAAATCAAAATTAGGTCGAAATGCACCTAAGTCGCTTGGCAGAATTGTTAAGTTTCTTTTCCTGTTTTGTGGAAGCCTATAAATAGCATCTGTCGCTGGGATAAAATCAAAATCTGTAGCATCGAAATCAGCTGGATCTCCTCCGGCCGGAGAGACTGATTCTTCTAAATTAAAACACCTTGGTTGATTTCCATCAACTAAATTTAGAACAAAATTTTCTAAATTTAAAGATCTAGCCCCTTGACCAAAAGATAGATCAATGTTGAATGGAGTGTGGCTGCTAGAAAAAATTGTTTGTGTAACTGTTTTTAGCATGCTTCTTTTTGAGCTTGAAGGAATAAAATACGGAGGAACATAAAAAAGAAATGATTCATCATCAAAATTATAGTAGCCAGTCTTCATTGAAGAATCAAGTTCAAAGTTGTCTCTAAATCTAGAAAATATTTTTATTTCCTGAAGTTCTGCATTTAGGGGATGAGTAAAATTGTGCTCTACAGAATCAGTAGCCCCAGAAAGTATGATTTCAGTTCCGAAATTTTTCCCAGCCGGACCATCAAACATAAAGTTGATCTTTTGTGCTTTTCCTTCGGGCGTTAGATCACCGCCAGTGTGATTAAAAGAACTGTTAGAAGACTCGTACCAATTACCTACAACCAAACACCCAGGAATATCATCAGTATCTGCAAAGGTATTATGCAAAGAGTTTTCACCATCTATTACAAAGTTACCCGCGCTTCTTCCGTTTATATAAAAACTACCTGTCGAATTATCATAGCTTTTTCCTCCCCACCTAATGGCACAATGACTCCAATTATTTAGTAATAAATGATTATCTTCCGATATGAAAATTCTTTCGCTTATACTGCCTGAAGCTAGAACGGTAGGTGGATCAATAATATTGCTAGGTTTCTTTTGCGCTTGATCTTTTAATTGTAAAGCTAATCTAAAACTACTCGGTCGATTAAACTCATCTTTTCCAGAACCCGACAAAAGAGATATACAATATGAGTTCGGCATGTGTAATATAGTGCCTGGAGTATAATCATCTGATGACGTATCTGTTGTGTACCTAGGGTTTATATAGAATTCAAAGGTAAATGAACCAGAAGGGTAGTATCTAGATGGTTTAAGTTCAGTAGAAACTGGAACAGGATAAACTAAAGCAGAATTAGAAGGAACATTAGACGGAAACTTAGCGGAAGATGTAAAAAAGTTTAAAGTGTGATAATTGGTAAAACCAAAATCCAAAGGATAATCATAATGACTTCGATAATAAGGAAGCAAATTGTTTATGAAAACAGACTTCCTAATTGAATTTGCATTAAAACGGTGGGGTATATCAAACCGGTGAGTTATCAATTTTTTGTCTAGGTTTGCTCTTTCAGATAAATTAGATGCATTGTCAATGTACTCGTTTAAGATATTACTAATGTTATTTCTTTTAGAGTCAGCTATTTCGTCTCTTAGGCCTCTAATCCCAGTTGCGAAATCATAGTCTATCGCTGATAGGCAATCGAAGTGATATTCCTTTAAATCAGGAGTTATATTTTTTATAGATTTGCTTCTTTCGACAAAAAGAAATACGTCTCCTGTCACTCCGGCAGAAGAAGATACAAATTGCTGCTTTGGGTGAGTCTTTATAGAACTAAAAAAGAAATCACTTGGAAACAAGGGGATAAGTGCCATTTAAATTTAACCCCTTCTTTAAAAGTCTAACCTAACCCTAATTGTAAGATCCTTTTCGTCATTTTTCTCAATAGGACGAGAGGTCTTAGCGACAGCTAATAGTTCATCGGAATTTCCATACAACCCAACTGTTGTTATAAAGGAGAAAGGTCTAGAGTCATCTTTTATGACTTGGATATTTCCGTTGTTATCTACATAAGTCGGGTTAGTGGAGTAATTAAATTCGTCCGGCATAGCTCTGATAAAATATAACTGAGAATTTATTTCTGTCCTATTTTGAAAAGTTATTGCTGTGCCTGAATCATTTCCAAACCTAGTTGAACATATGTGGTTGCATATGTCATCTATAGAAGCGCTAGTAAAGAAATAAGGAAAAATTGAACCACCCTGAGTGTTACTAGTTGCCGCAAATTGCAAAGCTCCGCCAGATTCAGCCTCGGGACCAAAAAGTGATTTACCTGCAGGTATTACCCCTGCTGTTCCATAAACGCTGTTCGCAGTAGACGCGTTACTCGTGGTGTTGGTCATTGCTGATATAACTCCATGACCTACCTGATTAGTGTTTGTGTTAAAAACCTTTGCAGCGTTCAAAACAACGGTACCGTGATCATAAAATATTAAACCAACATTCTGCGTAGTGTCATTAGCAAACACGATGTTGCCAACATTGCCTGCAGCGTTTGTCGGCTGAAAAGTTGTTGACCCAAAATCAGTATAAATTCTTTCTTCGGTTCCTTGAATTTGAAATAAATTATCTTGAAAAGTTGTTCCTACCTTAGAGTCACCGATGTTAAACTTTAAGCGCATAGCAAAAGTTTCTCTCTTTATTCCATCTCTAACAAAAAGTCTATGAAACGACAAGAAAATAGCATAATCTATCTTGCTGGAATCAGCATCTGAATCAAAAGGAGCATGGAATTCTTTGTTACCGTCTCCTAAGAGAGTTGCCGCAAACTGTCTATATATATCCTGCTTTTCCCTTAGCATAAGAGAAGTTTCTGTGTATCTCTTCTTTTGTAACCCAGAACCTCCTAAGTAAACCTTAGGATCAGAAGTTGTGGTGTTTAAAAAGTCTAATGCCGGTCGGAAACCAAAAGTCATGTCAAATAAGCTATTAGCTGTTTGAAGACTGAAGTCTTGATCAAAGATTGTTTGGTATAAGGAAGAAGTAACTCCTGGTCCGACACTGGAAGTAACGAAAACTTCATAACTTTTACGAGAATTGGAACCAGATATATCTTCTCTAACTATATCAACTAATTGATTTAAAACTGAAGTTGTTTGCGTGATATCATTGCCAATCAAAGATTTGAAAACAGCCAATTTAAATTCTCCTTACTATCCTTGGGGCCTAGTTAACCGGACAGGCAAATTAAGCTGAAAACCTGATAATAGTCCGGTGACGGTTATATTCGTATGTATTGTGGATGATGCATTGCCAAAAGTGGAGTATATGGAAGTGTTACCAACTAAAGCTGACTTTACTTTGACGGTAAAAGCAGCAGTTCTTCCTCTGTCACTCGAAGTTGTTGGAAGCCTGTATATTCCCATTTTATCTCTTTCGGTAGCATAAACGGGATTTAAAGGTCTGTTAGCAGAATCTATAATATCTACAAATCTAGTGCTAGCACGAATCATCAAAACAGTTTCTTGCAATTCCGGAGGTATAAAACTGCTTTGCCCTGCCGGCTGTTGAGTTACTGTAACGATTTGACCATTTCCGCTATTAGCTACAGTAATCGGTCCTTCGGTCGATGTTAATACCGGCAAAGAGCTTTCTACTTGGCTTGATAAGCTTAAAAGCTTATATTTAAGCCCGTGAGATGAACTAGTTTGAGCTTCAAATATTGGCGTATTTTTTTCTATCTTTTCTCTGCCAATAGTCAAACCGAATTTTTGTATTAAAGAATAATCTACTTCGTCATCGCCTAAAGCAAATTTAACAACAGAAAACGATCCATTGTTTTGAGATAATCTTTTTCTTCCAAGATCAGTCAAAACTGCATCTACTATAATATTATTTGTACTATGATCTAAAAATCCCATGTCTACTCCGAAAACTACTTCTAATTATATATCAAGACAAAAAATGGTAAAACTTTACGCTTATTGTTACTTCAAGTCTCTCTCTGTAACTCCTAAAAGCAGCGCTACTTCTTCAAGCTCTTCTGCTGACTGAGTTAACTCAATGACATCATTTATCTGATATTTTAAAACGACATCATTGGCTCGGTCCGGATTTATGATCTGCAAAAAATAAGAATTATCTTTGTGACCTCCGGATTCTGAATCAATACCATTAACGATTTTAACTTTTTCTTTGCCTGCTTTTGTTCTAATTTCTTTATAATCAGGCCGAAACTTTAAAATGGCCTTTCGATACCTGCTAACCCTAGCTACGTCTTGGAAAGCCTTTGTTTTTAAAAACCAGTTAGGGTATATGAGAGGGGCTCCTGGGGGAGACATTTGTTCGTAATGAAGACGATTCAGTTTTGAATCAAAGTTAACAAGAAGTTGAACTCCATAATTTGATATTTGCCCATGAGCATCTATAGAACAAACAGTGTATATGTAGTTAGTGTTATACTTAAAATTTTCATCTAAATAGTTAGTGAAAATATCTCCTTTTTTTAGAAGGTGAATTAACTCTTTTTTGACTTTGAATTTAAAATTATTTATTCTTTCATTTTCAGATAAAGAAAAATTAAAATCAATAATTTTTAATAAATTAAAAGGCTCATAAATATTTTTTCTTCTAAAAATTGCGAAACCAGCAGTGTCTCGTTGCAGATTAACCGGAAAAGCCCAAGTTAACCTAGGCATGCCGAGAGATCTTCTATTTTTCAAAGTGTAATCAAAAAATATACTAAAGTCTCTAGGGGGAGGGGGAGGAGTAGTCTCACGACAGTCTATCTCTAGTTGTTGAGAATATGTTGAATTTACTAGGTATTCTCTTTTTGTTGCGATTTCGTTGTCGGTATCATTTATTACAACAGAAAATGAAAAAACGCTTCTAATCGTGTAGCAGTATTTAGAACCGTAATTCAGGGCAGGATCTAGATAAGTGTTTGGAATAGAAGGCGAAGATTCATCTGGATTCCTTAAGCAAGGTACAAAAATCAAAGGATACTTTATGCTTTTTGAAATTGAGCTTCTTCCGGGAGCGAAGGTTTCTTTTTTCTCTATTACAAAACCGACTAATTTAAATTCAGAAATTTTATTGTGATTTAAGTTTCCACCCCCTTGGGATATTCCAAAATCAGATTCTTTATAATGATTTCCTCTGCTCAATATTTTATCAATAGGGGTAGAATAAGATTCTTCGTCTTCCAGTGATAAGTTAGAGGTATGTTCTATCAAGTGTCTCATATTTCTAATTTGAGATTGAGTTGATAAAATTCCTCCGCTTGACCTTAAAGAAGATTTAGAAATGTCAACTGATGATTCTGAGTTTAATATCAAAGTAATATCAGGTGCTGAATGAAATTTAGGATATTGTAAATCTTCTAGCATTGCTGAATCTTGGACTGTAGGGATTGCTTCTGTAGGTACCCTGCTTGGTACTAACCGGTTTCTAGGTTCTAGTGGGTTAGGGCTTTTTACTAAAGAATTACCCCGGAAAAGACCGTTCTTATAAACATTATCAAGATTTCCAACAGTTTGAGCTTTTAAAAAAGTAAGCCTTTCGATTGAATCAAAATCGTCTATCTCTTCTGCGAACCAAGGGTTTTTAGAAGGGGAAGCAAGCATGCTTAAATCAGAAAACATATCTAAATATTCGTTAGTTAAGTCAATATAATCTCTTTGATGAACTTCAAAGGATACTCCACCTCTTTCAAATTCTGGACCTCTTATTTGTTTAGGATTTATTATATTATCAGTTTCTGGATTTAAACTTTCTAAGCCTACTATTTTTTTAAAATCTTCTATCTGTTTATGAGTTCCAATGTTATTATTTCCCCAAACATCGCTAGGTTCCCAATGAAGTCTGATGTAAGAAGGAATGAAGCCAGTTACTTTTCTTAGGGTTTTGTTGTCATTTTTTTGTATCTTTTTTCCGTCTATTCCAACCAGAGAAGTGAAATCAAATTTACTATTGAAGTAATCATATTTTCTGTTTTCTCCAACAGAGAAAAAATTGTACACAAAGAAATTATTAAAGGTTAAGTTGTCTATGTTTGCATCAGACGCAGGGTTATCTAAAAAGCTGTTCCACTTGGGAGGTCTTACATTTAAAACGACTACTCCTCGAGAAGGGGCTGAAGAATTTCCATTTAAATTCCTAGCTTTTATGTCCAGTTTTTTTCTTGCTGTTGTCATCTTGGAGCACCTGGTTTTGTTACCCTAACTCTCAAGGTTAGAGGATTTATAGAGTTAGGCTTTGGTCGCAACGATTTCGTACCGCTTTCATCTTCTCGCAAGTCTAAATATGGAACTATCGCTGATAGTTTACCTTTTTGCCTATCATCTAAGAAACGATCATTTCGATTCTGCGTATTTATCAGGCTCCTAATTTGAGCATTATTTATATATTCTTCTACGTTTAGCCCGTCAAGCTGATCTCTAACATTTACAACTTCAAATTCTTCTAATGTGTATGTAACAGCACAAACAAAGTCATAAGAAAAGCCATCTTTAAACTCTTCTAAATAGTCTAGAGGGTGTGTGTATGTTTGATTCAAATTAGACAAAATTTCAGAAGCCCTCAAAGAGATCGTATTAATAGGTTCTTTGAAACAAAACGGACGTATTACTTTTCTGCCTGATTCTCTTTTTTCTCTTATGATGTGACCAGAGTCAATTAGCAAGTTTTTCTTCAAAGCTTCCATAGATTCACTTCCATTTAAATTAAAGGATTCTAAGGTTGGTAATAAGCCTGTGTCAGAATCTTCATATATAGAACTAAAAGCTCTTAATTCGCTCAAAGTAAAGTTGTGAATCGTGTCTTCAAAAACGCTAAAGCGACCACTGCTACCAGGAAAAACTTCATATCTAGAAGTATTTGGATCAAATTCTTTATAAATCCTAGAACCATCTGTCTTTCTTAACTCAGTCATTTCTTTTCTATTGAAAAAGTATTTTAAGTATTTTCTTCTTGTAAGCAAATCGTCGCTTCTGTCATTATTGCCAAGCATGGGAGTTAGCTTTTTAATAATATACCTTAGGTTATACTTTACGTTTTGAGAGTAATTCTTTTCTCCGAAAGTTTCATCTGCATTAAATAAACCATCTTCTTCGTTAGGAAGAAGATTTCTTTTATCGATCTTTGGTATCATGCTAGGATTTGTTTCTAGGCCGAGAACTTTTCTGATGTACATCTTAAGAAACAAATCGGTCAAAAAGTTTTTGTGAAGTTCGTCTTTGCGCGCGGGGGGTTGCTTGTCGACTAAACCTTTTATATATGTATCCGCGGTACTAATACCAGCTGCTTCTAGCTCAGACGCTTCTCTGCCATCGGAATCTTTCCTTATCTTATTTGGGTCTAGATTAAACTCTGTAGCATATAGAAAATCATACTCTTTTGGATCGTTAATCCTGTTAGGGAAATTAGTAACGTAAGTTGATTTTCTTAATAATTCAGACCCTTTAGCGGAGGCTTCCTGCTCGCTTATTTTACTCATTCTCTTAGAGAAATCCATCAAATCTATACGGTGAACAAAAGATAGCGGTATTTTCTTTCGAATAGTTTTATATACTAAGTATGGTCTAAATGGGTCTATCACTTCAAGTTCAACATACACAACCGGTTCGGATGCACTGTTTGTAAGTTCTACAGCTGAATTATTAGCATCGCCAGCCGGCTTTGTGGCGTCAAATATTTTACTTATTTGTCCAGATTTTACGCCTACTAAGCAAACTCTAGAGTTTGCTTTTAAGTTTCCATCACGATAAAGACTCTTTTCTAGAGTTTTAAAGCACTCAATAGCGTGGTGTTTTTCTTTACCAGGAAGTGAATCTGGGTGGTGAACATTTGGCAAAATAGAGATATTTCCTGGTACCGGTAAACTACGAGCAGTGCCCGGGACAGGGATCATTGCGTCGATATTGAACGATGGTGGTTGTACTTTTATATGGCTATGACCAAACTGCTCGTTATTTCTGATTATTTCTCTTAAAGAATTTAAGTTACTTAAAACCTCTGGAGACACAGAAGAAAAACCATTTCTAATAAAGAATTCGTGTGTAAGATAATTTAACTTATCATGCTCTCTGGCACCATTATCTCCCAGTTCTAGAATATCTTCTATCCTTAAGCCAGGCGAATCTATAGGCGTGGTGAAGCTCTGGGCAATGCTATGATAAACTATAGATAACAAGAATTCTGATGATTCAAATTTCTTCAAGTATTTCTTGTAAGATAACAATAATTTAGCATGCTGGTTCTCTAAAGCTTGAACCTCCATACGCACGTTAGATACTAAAGTTTTCTTCTCAAAAGAATCTCTTTCACCATCGATGGTATAGTTCTTGTTAGAATTTGCAATGTTAGTGTAATCTAAGTCATAGTAAACATCTGGCAGAACAAAAGTGTCTTCTTCGCCTACAGAGATATGCATATCTACGACAGGGAATTCTTCATGCCATGAGTTTATAATAGGCATGCGAGTCAATATCATCCTCTCCGTTCTTTCATCATTAAAGTCTCTGCCCGATAACCCTGAAACTGTTAAATTAGAAGCTTCATCTACTTGTTTTCTAATTTGCAATGGTCTTTGCTGCTGTGTATCGCTAGATAGAGTAAAAAATATTTCATTTTGATCCATAAAACCCGGAACCAAAGGCTCTCCATAATGCGTGAAGTGGCGACCGATGTGATAGTTTCTAAGTGCTATATCCCGTGAAGGGTTATTGCTTATTTTAATTTGACTAAATAAGCCAATATCAACAGGATGATAGTGATAATG
>MDTG01073392.1_pt1 | contig 33266 bp, 25 predicted proteins | sample 811421 | NCBI WGS metagenome assembly MDTG01 (sample SAMN05326645, study PRJNA326480) | marine metagenome | isolation source: seawater | place: Pacific Ocean: South East | collected 2011
GCAATACCTTGCGCCACTGTAAACACTTGCTGGATAAGACGAGTTACAACATTGAATGCAGGGGTTAAATTCGTGGGGATCCCTCAGGGTCAGATAAAAATTAATTGGCATGAGAACAAACCAAATCCCCCTGTAGTCCCCCTTTGCTAAAGTGGGACGGGTTAGTTCCCCTCTTTGACAAAGAAGGGGGGGAGATTTGGTGAGAAGCGAATACTAGTTACAGTTGGTATACTAATACTCTGGATCTAAGGCCACTGCTGAGCTGCGTGCAATACTCTTAAAATTAAAACTTCAGTATCTGATGCTGTATAAATAACAATATAGTTTGGATGAACGACCATCTCGCGGGTCCCTTCTACCCTACCACTGCGGTAGAGCTCAGGTTGAGTTTGAAGTGCGACTGTTTTAGTTTCAATAAGATCTTTTAGCTGCTGAGCGGCATTAATATTATCTTCAGCAATAAATTCCAGAATGGCAAAGAGGTCTGCCTTGGCCGTTGGTTTCCAGTTAAGCTTGCGCATTTCGTTTGCGATTTATTAATGTCTGAATGTCATTCATGACATCTGCATGCGGTAACGCCTCTGCAGGATCATTCAAAGCTTCATGTACTTTGGCTTTAAACCAAGCATCATAGGCGCTTGCATCAGCGACCAGGCCAGCAGGTAAACCACCTTCTTTTGAGATGCGGGTGAGTAAAATACGAACAGCATCTGATACGGTTAACCCAACGTCTGCCAGCTTAGCAGCGGCATCTGCTTTTAATTCGGTATCTACCCTGACATGTATCATTGATGTCGTCATTGAATTCACCTGTTTTTGTCTGATTTAATTACTGGCTTAGTTTGTATCTCAATTGAGACTTTGTCAAATCAGACAAGTTCATCATACTTGTGCTGGCTAAACAGCTTTTGCGCAGCAAGCCAGACATCGCCGACTTCGCCATTACCCACGGTATGCTCGTTAACTTTAAGTACTGGCGCAATTTCTTTGCTGGAGCTGGTAAGCCATATTTCGTCGGCGGCGAATACTTCTTGCTCGGAAATATCACGCTCTTCCACTGTAATGCTGCTGTGTTTGCGCAAAATATCTAACAGCAATAAACGGGTAATACCCGGCAATAACTTATTTGTTAGCGGCGGGGTGGCGATAACGCCGTTTTTAATTACAAACACATTTACTGCAGCGCCTTCGGTTAGGTTAGCGTCTTTATCGAACAGCAGTATTTCCTGGGCACCGCTGGCGTAGCCTTGTTGATAATGTAATACATTGCCCAGCAGCGAGGTGGATTTAATATGGCAGCGCTGCCAGCGTAAGTCTTGCCCCGTTACCACGTTAAACGTTGTAGCTTTGCTTTTATCGGCGATGGGCTCGGGCGCAATAGGGAAGGCATAGGCAAACACCGTGGCTTTGATATTGGCAGGGAATGCATGGTTGCGTTTGCTGTCGGTACCGCGGCTTACCTGAATATAGACTGCCTGATTATCGCCATTTGTATTGCGGTTATCGCTTAGCAGGCGTTGACAAATGCTTTGCCAGTCGGCCAGGTGTAGCGCCGGGTCTATCGACAGCTGGCTTAAGCCATCTTGCATACGGGCAATGTGTGGTTTGAAACCGACAAAACGGCCATGGTAGCTGGGAATAACTTCGTAAATGCCGTCGCCAAATAAAAAACCGCGATCCATTGGCGAAATTTTGGCCTCGCTTGCCGGCATAAACTGGCCATTTAAATACACTGTTGTCATTGAAGTTCTCTTTAAGATGCTACTCAGAAATTCGTAAAGCAGAATCGATGTACCCTAAACCAACCGTTGAAGCCCTGGATTTGCGGGACAAATTCGTCAGGAACGAATTTGAACAGCTCCGCTGGCCCGCCAGGGTGAACTTCATGGATGAAGTTCATAACCGAGCCTACAGGGACGTATTCACGGCGTGTTGGTGTGGGTATATCGGTTCGGCTGTTACACCGACTCTCATTTCGTTAGTAATTTAAGTTCTCTAATCAGCTGCTCGCCTTCGGTATAGGGCAAACCATCTTCGGTTAAGGTATTTAACCGGGTAACCCCATCGACACTGCCGTGGGCCGATAAAAACTTAAGGATCTGCAGCGGGTCTGCACCGGTCAGTAAATCACGACCCTGCAACACTGACACCATGGCAATAATACCCCAGGCGGCCCAGTTAGACACGTCGGCTACCAGCAGTTCGTCACATTCTGTGACGGCCGGGGTAATATTCAGCTGACCTAAAAATGCCGCCATATTGCCCATACCTATTTCGTTGCCGCCGTCACCAATACCAATAGTGGGGCAACTGGCCAAACTTAAAAAGTGGTCGAAACTGGCGCAGCGCTCGGTAATATCTTCACCGCGCATATTGGCGTAGCGGCTATTTGCGGTAAAGCCGGGGCGCTCTATCGAAATCACCAGCTGCGGTTGCAGCTCAGCCAGTGCCTGACTGGCAATAGCCGGCAGATTCTGCTGCTGATTAACACTGATTTGCCAGGTACGGTAACGGCTGGCTAACACTGAACAGAGCGGGTTGCCGCTTACCAGTATTGGCCTGGCGCCTAACTGCTCTAACAGCTGGTACAACGCAATAGCGCCAACCGGGCCGTCGGTTTCAAAGGTGTCGAGTACCGGAAAACCGGTGCCAATTAATACCGTGCCCTGGCATTGGTTAATCAGCCTGGCGGCTCGCAGGATATAACCCGGACGAAGCTGTTGTTGCAGCAGTTGCATGCCGCGTAAATTGCGCGCTACCAGGAGTTGTTCTATCTGCTGGCTTAGCGCGGGTAAATCAGGTGTTGTCATGATCTGCTCCAGCGCTGCTGCAACGCGAGTTAATTTCTGCCAATAGCCTTGCATCATAGGCCCGGGCCAGCAGCAACGCATTGTGGGCCTGCTGCGGGTCAATTTTTTCAAAGCTTAGCACGGTGCCGGCCGGTGCCTGTGCCAGCTTCCAGCAATCGAGCGACAACACGCTGCCAATTTTCGGGTAGCCGCCCAGCGTTTGCCGGTCGTTTAGCAGCACAATGGGTTGGCCGTCGGGCGGAATTTGCACGGCACCGTAGCAAATGCCCTCAGAAAGTAGGCTCTGGCTGGTGCATTCAATGGCTGGGCCGCTGAGTTTAACGCCCATCCGGTCGGCTTTTGGGGTCACGGTGTAGTGATTAAGATAAAACCGCTGGCGCGCCACGCTACTGAATAATGGCTGCTGGTAGCCTTCAACAAGTCGCAGGCTAAGGCCTTTGCTAAAATCAAAATCAGGTTGCATGGCGTTAGCAAATTGCCGTGGCGCTAACGGTGCGCTGGCCCGCAGTGGCAGTTTGTCGCCCGGTTGCAGCTTAGCGCCGTTTTGGTTAAGGCCGCCAATGCCCTCGCGCACAACGGTAGCGGTACTGCCAAAATGTGGGGCGATTTGAAAACCACCGGCAACGGCCAAGTAAGCGCGCAGGCCTTGGCTTACCATGCCCAGTTCGATAACATCGCCCGCCTGCACAGGATGGCTTTGCCACAGTGTTTTTGCTTTACCATTAATGGTAAGGGCAAGGCTGGCACCGGTAACGCACAGGTTGGAACTGCAATGAGCCTTTAACTGCAAGCCGCCAATGCTGCACTCAATTAAACTGGCATTAGGGTTATTGCCAACCAGGGCATTCGCACTATTACCAACCAGGGCATTCGCACCATTACCTACCAGGGCATTCGCCCAGTGCGCCGAGCTAGCGTCGAGCGGCCCGCCGTTGGTTAAGCCCAGTGCGCCCTGGCCAAAGCGGCCCTGATCCTGAATAAGGCTATGAACGCCGGGGCTAAGCACTTCAAAATAGCCCACTTCAAAATAGTCCACTTCAAAATGGCTCATAGCTCGCCACCCAATTGCAAAAACTCGGCTTTGCTAATGGCCACAAATTGCACTTCATCGCCAACGGCCACCGGCATGGCGGGGTCGTTATCCGGCTGAAACATTGGGGTAGGGCAAAGGCCAATAATATTCCAGCCACCGGGCGATACAGCCGGGTAAACCGCGGTTTGCCTATCGGCAATCGCTACCGCCCCACGCGGCACTTTTGCGCGCGGCGAGGCAAGGCGGGGCATGGCCAGTTGTTCTGCCACTTCACCTAAGTAAGCAAAACCCGGGGCAAAGCCAATGGCATAGACCCGATACAGCTGCTGTTGGTGCAGTTTAATGACTTCATCAATTGTCAGCTGTTTGGTTTTGGCAATAAGGGCTAAATCGGGCCCGCTTTGCTCGCTGTAATAGACCGGTAGCTCAATACGCCTGCCACTGGCAGACGTATTAGGGCTAAGCGCGGCAAGTGCCTTGTTAAGCAGAGCGTTAACGGCGAAATGATCACAACTAAACGGGTTAAATACTACCAGTACCGAGGCATAAGAGGGCAGCAGTTCGACTAAGTGCTGGCCCAGTGCCTGGCGAATAAGCGGCATGGCCTGCTGCACTAAACCGGCAATATCTGCGGCCATTTTTTGCTCAAAATACACCATAACCGCGTTTTCGCTGGCCAGGGTAAGACGGTATAGCGACATGCTCAGCGTACTGCCTGCAATAGGTGGCGAATTTGCGCCATCTGTGCCACCGCTGCCGGGTTGTCGCCATGCACACAAAGGGTATCGGCTTGCAGCGCCAGGCGCTGGCCGCTGGCTGTGGTTACGCTGCCATCGTTAAGTAATTCAGACACCTGAGCCAGTACTGCCGCATCATGTAATACCGCACCGCTTTGGCTGCGCGGAGTTAGCTTACCCTCATCTGTATAGCGCCTGTCGGCAAAGGCTTCAAACAACAGTTTCACCTTTAACTCAGCGGCCTGTTGCTGATAAGTCTGGCGGCTATTATCGGCCAGCAGCATCAGTTTTAAGGGTTTATGGTAGCTGGCTATGGCCTGCACTACCGCCTGCCAGACCGCAGGTTTGCTCATCATATCGTTATACAGCGCACCATGTGGTTTTACGTAGCTTAAGCTTACACCCTGGCACTGCGCCATGCCGTCCAGCGCGGCAATTTGATAATGCATTAAGTTAATAATTTCGTTGTGCGAGCAATGCATGCTGCGCCGGCCAAAGCCATTTAAATCAGGATAGGCCGGGTGGGCACCAATGGCCACATTATGCTGTTTAGCCAGTTGCAGTGTGCGCTGCATCACATCGGGATCGCCAGCATGAAAACCACAGGCAATGTTGGCCTGATCAATATAAGGCATTACCTGACTATCGAGGCCCATGGTCCAGCTGCCGTAGCTTTCGCCTAAATCGCAATTAAGTAGCATGCTATCTCCCTGGTCTGTGGTTTAAGGAATAAATTATTCATGTTGTCAGGTCAATAAGCAATAGCGCAGAGCAGGTTATTCACGCTGCCGCTTGTTCTGCCAGTTACAAAGCTGCTTCAGGCCAAATGTGGCATCTGACTGCGGCAAAATTCATTAGTAGGCTGAGCTGGTACAATTACAAATTTATACAGTTAATCGCAAATAGAGACAGCTTGATGTTCACCTTATGGTTAGATTGATATTTTATTAAAATGCCTGAAAGGATGCTGACAATGAGAGTACTAAGCGCAGTGGCTGCCAGTGTGTTGCTGGTGGCGTGCGGTGATGGTTCAGATACGGACGAAAGTGCAAACTTGTGGCAGGTTTCGGTTGCTGGTGCCAGCACGGCACCATTGACCAGGGTAAGCGGTCAGCCACTGGCCAGTTATTTAAAAAATGGTTTGTATGCTCAGGCTGACGTGCCTCTTGCTGGCAATGGCTCGCCACCACCAGCGGAGCTAGTGTCGACCACCAATTTAATTACTCAGGGGGTGGATGAGGCAGACCGGGTGAAATTTGCCGCACAAACGTTGTATGTCAGCGGAGTACAGCATCAGGACGCAAGGCCTTATGTTAAGCGCTGGCAACGTAATGAGGACAGTAGCCTTAGTGCGCTGCAGGATGTTGAACTTTCACCAGAGCTGCAACATATAGACGGCATTTATGTCAGTGACGACCAATTAACAGTAGTTGGCTCTGATATTAATGGTTACGCTTACCAGCCCTTTTCTTCCTACGGCTGGGATGCTGCCAGTTCTCAGATCATTGTTCAGGTATTTGAACAGGGCAATAACGTTTACCGGATGCAGTTCGATGGCCAGCTGATTGCCAGCCGTCGCACTGCAGAGGCTGTGTGGCTGGTATCACGTTATACACCGGCTGTGGAGGGATTCCGGCCTCATGCAGCAACCGTGGCTGACAAGCTGAACAATATGCAGGTGCTAACAAACACTGATCTCACTGAGCTAATGCCTAAACGGCAACTTAACGAGGCTGCGACTGAGCCTTTAATTGCCTCGCAACAGTGTTATCTGCCGGCTGATATGCAGACAAACGAAGGTAGCAGCAGGATGGTGGTAGTTACCCGTATTGCAACCAGCGCGCCGTATCAAACCCAAAGCAGTTGTATCGTTGCCTCGATAGCCGATATTTACATGTCGACAGAGCATTTGTATCTGCATGGCTCAGTCAGCGGTGAAGAAAGTGTCAGAACGGTATTGCATAAGTTTTCGCTGGATGAGGCATCAGTTGGCTATCAGGCTACCGGGGCAGTAGAGGGTTACATAGGCGGCAGCCAGAGCGCCTTTATGTTGTATGAAAAACAACAGCACCTGATGCTGCTGACCAGCCGCTGGTCGGAAGCGGGGCTGCAACATCAGTTTCTTACTTTGCAGCAGGACGGTACCAGCCTGAAGGTGGTTGCCCGGCTTCCAAACGCTCAGCAGCCAGATCAGGTGATCGGCAAGCCAGGAGAAGATATTTACGGCGTTCGTTTTGTTGCAGATCGCGCCTATGTCGTGACATTTGAGCGCACTGATCCCCTTTACACCCTGGATATCAGCAACCCACTGCAGCCAGCCATAGTTGGAGAGCTGGAAATTCCGGGGTATTCCGCTTATCTGCACAGTATTAATGAAAACCTATTGTGGGGACTGGGCCAGCAAATTGAACTTAATGCTGAGGGATTTCCTCTTTGGGAAACGGCGGGTTCAAAAGTAGCCTTGTTTGATGTCAGTGCAAACGATGCGGTAGTGCAACAGGAACTGGTGTTCAATGCGCAGTATTCGCCGCTAGAGCTTCAGCACCACAGCCTGACAACATTGCAGCATGGTAATGTGACCCGGCTGGCATTGCCGCTGAGTCGCTACTCATCAGAATTGGGGGAGCAGCTGAGTTTATTGACCCTGGAAGTTGACAGCAATGGTGCGATGGATATTACCGGCGAGTTAATTGCCACCCAAAGCAGCTTATACGGCTTATCTTGGGGGGCTCGCAGTGTACTGGTGGAAGATGATATTTATTTTATTGTTGATGACAGGGTGTATCACAGTAACTGGCAGTTACCGGAGCAGGTTATTGGTCAATATTAGCCGCAAGGAAAGCGCAGGCAGGTCAGCGCTCTCCTCCGTGTAGTTGCTAATTTACCAGCGTGCTAAGCACGTCTGACCTGCTACAGGTTGCAATTTGCTGAGTTTAAGTTATTACTTAATTGTTAACTTAAGGCCAGCGCCATGCAAAGCGACACCGCACCAGAACCGCGCCAGAGAAAAACCGGCCCGAAACGGATTGCCGGGTTACTGTTGCTGATGGCGGCATTACTGGCGCTAATGGTGTTTGGTTACTACCGTTACGCCCAGGCCCGCAGCAGTGTGATTAATCAGGACTACTTCAGGGTGTTGGCGGAAGCCAGTAATATCTTTACTGAAAACCTGATAAAACTGCAAAGCTTGTATGATTATCAGGAAAGCGAAACTGCTATCAGGGCGTTGTTTCCCAGTTACAAAGTGACCCACCGCCAACAGCTGTCCGGCGACTGTCCGCAGAAGGAGGGAGAACAGAGCACGACCCCTTGCGCCAGCTACCGCAATCGCTACTGGTTAACCCAGGATAAAGTGCAGCTGCGTTGGTATCAACAAACTGACAACAACACTGTAAATTACCTTGAAGCGGAAATTCAGCATGCCGATTTTTTACCTGAGCCAGAACGTGGTTTCAGCCAGTTGTTGTTTGTTACCGAAGATAGCCAGGTGCTGGCCAGCACTGGCGGTGAAACAACCATTTCTTTTGTTAATTTAACCAGCGTAACCGAAGCACTAAGCAAGCAGCAATACAGTGATTTTTTCAGTGAAGTAACCGATAGCAGAGCGCCACCAGAACCCAGGCTGCCCAGCTACAGTGTTCATCTGGACATGGAGTTGTCTTACGGTGACTACCGGCTGTTTATTTATCCGATGCGACTGGCCGCCGGGCTGGTCGCTGTAAACAATAATGCAGCAGATCAGGCGGTATCGCAGTTGTATCTGGTGGGTTTGCTGCCTCAGCAACAGCTGGCAGAGCAGGGCAGCGGCTACTGGAATATTCCTTTGTTGTTTGCCACCCTGGTAAGCTTAACCTTTGTCTGGTCGGTACTTCGGATGTATTTGCAGCCGAAAAACCAGTCGGTGAACCGCTTATATGCCAGCTTTTGTTATCTGGTGGCCTATGGTTTTTTTTCGGTATTACTGGCGCTTATTTTCAGCTATCTGACCGTAACCGTATGGCAGCAGAGCCGGCAGCAGCAGGCGCAAGATTATATTGAAAAATTACGGGCTGACTTAACGGCGGATATCCACGCTGTATTTAGCGATCTGCAAAGCTACAGTGCCTACTACCAGCAGCACTGGCAGGGGAGTGCAGTCGACAAATCGTTGTTACCGGCGGCGGCAACGTTAAAGCAAATTAATTATCAGCAAAAGTTTGCACCCTGTTCAAAGACAGAGCTGGCCTATGATTTTTATCCGAAGCTCATGCACGTCGACGCTGACAAAGAATGCACCATGCAAACGTACTATCTTCAACATTATCGTCAAAATTCAGATAAAAATTCTGGTCAAGATTCTGGTCAAAATAGTACAGCAGTGTCGGGTAAGCTATTGTCGGTAAGCATGCTGGATGCAGCTGGACGCTCACGTTTTCCGTCTATGTATTTTCTGGAAAACAACGCGGCGCCTAAGGTGTATGATTTATCGCACCGTGATTACTTTAAGCGGGTACGTAATGGTAATGGCTGGCAATTGACGCTGAAAGGGCAGAGCTTTGACAATGTCTATATTCAGCGGTTGCTGAATGTGAATAACGGTACCCGGGGCACGACTATTGCGATGCCACTACAGGCCAGGCAAAACGAGAATGGTGGCAGTGACAGCGATAGTGACAGGGAGGTCAGCGATGCCGGCTTTGTGCTGGTGGCCGATGTGGTATTACCGTCGGTAAGCCTGGCACCACCCTCTGCCAACGGCCTGCAGTTTATGGTGGTAGAGCGACGTACTGGTAAGGTGTTGTATCACAATGATAACAGCCGCACCTTTGTTGAGAATATTTACTATATTGGCAGTGAGAGCAACCTGCTGAGCCAGACTGTCAGATCCGGGGAGCCCACCGGCAATAGTGTCAGAACTGGCCTGACCGGCTTTTATCATGGTCAGCCCGGCAATTTTATCCTGACTGGCTCACCGGTAGATGAATGGGCGCTGGTGTTGTTTTATCCGCAGGATCATGTCGATGCCATTATGAGCAATCAGTTTCTGATTTTCAGCGTCAGCATGATTGTATTCTTTTTGCTGTTAATCACCGCGTTGCAGCTGCTGCGACGCTTTGTTAACAGCAAGCTGGTTAAAAACCGGCTGGGGATCCCGCTTGGTTTTGACAGCCGACGCTTGTTATTGCTGGTGTCACTGGTCTGGGGCCTGGTTTATGGTTTTTTTGCGCTACGAACTGCGCTGCAGCTTACTATCCCCTCCAGCCAATTAACCGCAGTATTACCGTGGTTAAGCGCCGTATTGTTTTTGCTTATTATTGGTTGCGTCAGCCTGTTTTTGCGCCAGCGCAAACCGCAGGCACCGATAATTAAACCGGGCGCTAAACTAATTATTGCCGGCAGTGTTGCGGTCATCAGTTTACTGCCGTTTAGCTATTTATCTTACATCAGTAAGGTGCCGCAGCAGGCGTTGCAGGCCCATTACGCCAAAATGCAATGTATTGAGTTTAACCGTGAGCGGGCCGAGTTACATGAGTTTGCTATAAACCGTTTTCCTAATTCTATTACTGAGCAGCGTTTGCAACCGACCCAGCTGCTGCCGGTTTCCTGGTCTGTGGCAACCTATCAGCAGCGCTGCGCTGGCGTTAGCAGTAGCGGTTTGCCGGATGATTATCCTAAACTCAGTACCATTATTGGCAATACATACTTGTGGCAGTGGGTAAAAACCTTTCTGGTGCGCTTAGAGCCGCTTGAGATGAATAGTGAGGCGCAGCGCAGCGCACCTGACAATGAACATGGCATTGGCACTGTGGCGATGCAAACGTTGCATGATACCAGCAACAGCCCGAAAACACTGAGCCAGCTGTTGCTTGTCAGTGTGCAGTTTTTGCTGCCTTTACTGCTGTTTTTAGTACTGTGGCAGCTTTATGTGCGCCGGGTATTATGGCTGCGACTGGGTTATGACAGTGATTTTCTACGGCATATTTATCAGCTGAGCACCAAGACGCAGCTTGCACCTGCGACACGGCTGGTTGACGGGCTGCAACTACAGCTGAGCGCTTGCCCCCCGGCCGGGGTTAATTTACTGATGCTGTTAAAACAAGTACGGTTAGCGCAAAGCGACAGCGCGCTGCTGCCGGGTTTTGAGCAGCTTTACCAGCGTAGTGCCACCTTACAACAGCTTGAGGATGAATTGCAGAACGTGTCAATAATGCTGCAACAGAGCGAGCCAGGCAAACCAATGCAGGTTACCCTTAGCCAGATAGACACCGGCCTCAATGGCCCGAGGCGGCGCCAGTTGTTACTGGGCCTGATTACTGAACTTAAAGCGCTGACCTTATTAGGCGAGCTTAGTAAATTTACCCTGGTGATGGGGTTTAACAGTTTGCAGCGGCTGACCATTAAAGACGAGATAGTAGCTGATGGCGAAAGTGCCTTGCAGCAATCTGAATACCTGACTTGGTCAGAATGCTTACTTAACTTTAATGTACAAATGCCAGATACCCTGGCTGAGCCGTTAGACGCTGACATGTTGCAGCAGGAAATCGACGCGTACCCGTTGCTTGGGCCATTGCCCGCCACGACAGACCAGCTAAACACTACACAAGCTGAGCCTCGCCCGGGGCTTTGGCGCGGCAGCGATGGCCTGACGACCCGGCAATGGGCGACTTTGAATTTTATCCTGACTCATGCCGATGCCTTATATCGATATAAGTGGGAAGGCTGCAGCAACGAAGAGAAGCTGGCGCTGTTTAATCTGGCCAACGGCCACCAACTGAACCCGCTTAATTGCCTGATGATAGAACATTTGGCGATCAATGGTTTGCTACGGGTAAGCCGTGGCAAACTGACGTTGGTTAATCGCAGTTTCCGTCAGTTTGTGCAAAATGCGGAGCCGTCTGAAACTTTACGGCAATTGGTAAAAGTAGGCGAAGCCGGGGTGTGGAAAAATTACCGGCTTAGTTTTGCAGCGCTGGCGGTGGTTATTGTCGGTGGCATTGCCCTGACCTCAGGTCAGTCGCTGCATATCGTGGCCGCCTCTATTGCCGGGGTGCTCGGCAGTATGATCAGTGTGTTCAGCAGCGGCAGTTCGCTGCGCAGTTATTTTAAAAGTTAAGCCTGAGTACCTCAAAGCTCTGGCCAGAGCCTTAGTCAGAACACCGACAGTTTGCTGTTAGGAATATCAGTAACCAGCATGTGGCCCGGGCTGTGGGTTATGCAAAAATCAAGGTTGGCATTGGCTATTGCCACCTGGGGCGTCACACCACGGGCCCAGAATACCGGCACTTCACCGGGTTTAATGCTAACGGCATCACCAAAATCTGGCTTGGTAATATCGTTAATACCAATAGCAGCCGGATCGCCAAAATGCACCGGTGCGCCATGTACCTGCGGAAAGCGTGAGCAAATCTGAATAGCGCGGATGGCATCGGCGGGTTTCATCGGCCGCATACTGACCACCATACCGCCATGAAACACCCCGGCAGGGGTACAGGCGAGAGAAGTGCGGTACATTGGCACGTTAACCTGCTCGGTGATATTGCGAATTTCCAGACCATCTGCCAGCAGCGATTCCTCAAATGAGAACGAGCAGCCAATTAAGAAGGTCACTAAATCATCCCGCCAGACACTTCGCACATCAGTGACTTCATCCGCTAACTTACCGTGCCGGAAAATTCGGTATTTTGGTAAATCGCTGCGGATATCCAGATCTTTGGCCATTGCCGGCATATCAATTGCGCCCGGTGTGGCTGCCATACCCAGTAAAGGGCAGGGTTTGGGGTTAAAATGGCAAAACTGCAGAAAATCGGCGGCGTACTGGCGGGGTAAAATGGCCATATTGGCCTGGACAAAACCTGCTGCAAAGCCCGAGGTATTGCCGCTAAAGGCGCCGCTGCGGCATTGCAGACGTAACTGATGAGGAGTAAGCGTTAACATGTTTGCCTCCTTCAGGCATTACCATAAATGTCTTTGTTGGCCAGCCAGCGCCGGATCAATTGTTGACAGGCGGTCAGATCGTTTTGCTGCTGCCCCTGCTGCCATAGTTGTGCTGCTAATTGGCGGGCATGCGGAATAAGCTCGGCGTCGCGGCTGATATCGGCAATTTTAAACTGCAACAATCCGGTTTGACGGGTGCCTAACAGTTCACCCGGTCCCCGTATTTCCAGATCGCGCTGGGCAATAATAAAGCCATCGTTACTGTCACGCAGCACGGCCAGGCGCGCCTGTGCGGTTTTGGACAATGGCGCATGATATAACAGCACACAGTGGGAGACCGCACTGCCCCGGCCAACCCGGCCCCGTAACTGATGCAGTTGCGCCAGACCCAGCCGCTCGGGGTTTTCAATAATCATTAAACTGGCATTGGGTACATCTACCCCCACTTCGATTACGGTGGTGGCGACGAGCAGGTCGATTTCACCACGGCTAAAACGCGCCATAATATCTTGTTTTTCAGCGCTTTTTAAGCGGCCATGCACCAGTGCTACCTGCAGCTCAGGTAAGGCGGCGGTCAGGCTGGCGGCGGTATCTTCAGCGGCCTGGCATTGCAGTACTTCTGACTCTTCAATAAGGGTGCATACCCAGTACACCTGGCGGTGATCCTGCAGCACACCATTACGAACCCGTTCAATAATCTCACTACGGCGGCTGTCAGGAATGGCGACGGTGGTTACCGGGGTGCGGCCTGGGGGCAGCTCGTCGATAACCGAGGTATCGAGATCAGCATAGGCGGTCATGGCCAGCGTTCGGGGAATGGGAGTAGCGGTCATCACCAACTGATGTGGGAATACGCCCGCCATACCACTTTTTTCGCGCAGCGCCAGTCGCTGGTGCACCCCAAAGCGGTGCTGCTCGTCAATAATAATCAGCGCCAGCTTACAAAATGTGACACTTTGCTGAAACAAGGCATGAGTACCCAGCACCATCTGGGCGCTACCATCGGCGAGCTTTGTCAGGGTGTTATCCCGTGTCTTGCCTTTGGTTTTACCCCCAAGCCAGGCGACCTCAATACCCAGCGGGCTAAACCAGGTAGTAAAATTGGCAGCATGTTGCTCTGCCAGTAATTCGGTTGGTGCCATGAGCGCGACCTGATACCCCTGAGCAATCGCGGTTAGCGCTGCCAGGGCAGCAACCAGAGTTTTGCCAGAGCCGACATCGCCTTGTACCAGCCGAAGCATGGGCAGCGACCTGGCTAAATCTTGCCGCAATTCTGCCACAACCCGCTGCTGCGCGCCCGTTAGCTGAAAGGGCAAACTGGCTAAAAACTTCCGGGTTAACGCCGGCTGCTCAGGCAATGCCACCGCATGCTGTTGCTGGCTATGGCTACGCAGCTGATACATGCTTAACTGCTGGGCTACCAGCTCTTCCAGAATTAACCGTTGCTGCGCCGGGTGGCGCCCCTGCTCCAGCAGGCTAAGCGCTGCATCTGGTGGCGGCCGGTGGATATAAGCCAGCGCTTCGGCCAGTGACCAGGGCGAACTGAGTAACGTTGCACTAAGATATTCAACCGGGGCATAGCGTTGTAAATACTCCAGCGCGGTATCGGTCAGTTTGCGCCAACTTGCCTGTTTTATACCCTCGGTAGTAGGATACACTGGGGTCAGGGTTTCGGACACCTGCACGATGGGTTCTTCCTGCACCACCCGGTATTCCGGATGCAGCATTTCAACGCCGCGTGGCCCGCGTTTTACTTCACCAAACAAGCGCAGCTTCACCCCCGGCGTTACTGCATTTTTCTGGGCGGCACTGAAATGAAAAAAGCGGCAGGTTAAAAACCCGCTGCCATCGGCTACTTTCACCAGCCAGCTACGCCTTTTACCAAACTGAATATCGCTGCTGATAACCTCAGCCATTACCGTGGCGTGGGTGGCGGGCATAAGATCGGCAATGGCATAAATTCGGGTGCGATCTTCGTAACGCAGCGGTAAATGAAACAGTAAATCCTGTACGCTGGCAATACCCAGCTTTTCCAGGCGCTGTGCCACTTTAGCACCCACGCCTTTGATCAGGCTGATGCTGAGGCTATCCAGTCGGGTATGCGGCAAGGTGCTCTCTTAACTAAAGCTGGCGGATGGTTTTAGTGTAAACCGGGAAAGGGCACAGGCAAAGCGTTAATCTGCTTACTGTTTCAGCTCTTTTACGTCGGTGCGGTTCTCTGGGCTGCGAATAAGCCGCGCTACTGTACCATCATCAATCATGGCTTGCAGATGTTGCTGTAGCAAGGGTATCAGCGCTTTATTCTGACTGTTTCTGGCGATGGCCAGATGAATATTATTCGGCGCAGTGCCGCTGAAATCTATAGGCGCAATTTTAAAACGATGCTGATAGGAGCTGGCAGCGTTAATGGCTTCGGTGGTGCTGATGGTCGGCGCCACCAGACCATCGATGCGGTTACGTAGCAGCATCTCCAGGCCTATTTCAATACTGTCGACCTGGGCAATATGGCGTGATTCCTCGGCGATTAATACCATGGTAGCGGGGTTATATAAAAAGTGACGCAAGGTCGCCAGGGTAAGCCCCCGCAACTGCGCCTGGCTTTGAATCAGCCGCTCATCGTTTAGCCGTAAAAATAAACTCTCGGCAATATTATTACTGTACGGCAACAGTACCATAAACTGATTGCGCTGCTCACTGAACTTCAGATTGGTCATTAAATCGACTTTGCCTTGCTCCATCAATTTTAAACAACGGGCCAGGTTTGTTCGTGGCGTAAAATTAAGCTCAAAACCAACCCGTCTGGCCAGCTCCTGCATTAACTCTACTGAAGGGCCGGTAGGAGTAGTCGTGGCATCATAGTCATGGAAGTACGGAAAATGATCCAGGCACCAGGTCAGTTTCGGCTTGGCGGCGGCAGTAATAACAGGGGGTATCGGCTCTGCCGTTTGCTCAGTCACTACCTCTGGCGAATCCACAGTAGCCTGCAGCGGCAAGCACAGGCTGGCAAAAAAAAGGCTGAGTAACGCGATTTTTTTATTCATTAGTGGGTTGATGGAACTTCCATTATACCGTCGATCTCAATTTGAGCGCCACGGGGCAAGGCGCTAACCTGCACTGCTGCTCTGGCCGGATAGGGCTCGGCAAAGTACTGGCTCATTACCTGGTTAACGGTGGCGAACTGGCCAAGATCAACCAGAAAAATATTCAATTTAGCCATGTTATTTAAGGTGCCACCGGCAGCATCGCAGACGGCAGCCAGGTTTTTAAAAACCTGATGCGTTTGTTCGGCGAAGTCTTCTGACACCATTTGCATGCTGGCAGGCACCAGCGGGATCTGACCTGATAAATACACCGTGGTACCAATTTTTACCGCCTGGCTGTATGTGCCAATTGCAGCCGGGGCGGCTTCGGTGCGGATAATGACTTTTGACATAGAATTATTTCCTTCTGTAAACTTTTTGAACATCTGGCAACACGCGTATTTTGCGCATAACATTTGCCAGATGCACCCTGTTCTGTACTGACAGGGTAATTTTAATCACGTATTCACCGGTGTCTCTGTCGTCGGTAACCAAGTCCTGAATATTCGAGTTTTGGGTCGCAAGTAGCGTTGTTAACTTCGCCAATACCCCCTGACGATTGATAATAAACACCCGGATATCACATAAGAATTGTTTGTCGCTGGTGTTATCCCAGCGAATGGCGAAAAATTTCGCCGGGTCGCGTTCCCAGCCTTTAATATTGCGACAATCGCTGCGGTGCACATTTAAGCCTTTACCCGGGGTCGCATTTGCCACAATTTCATCACCAGGTATCGGGCGGCAGCACTTGGCAAAGGTGACCAGCATGCCTTCTGAGCCGACAATGAAGGCGTTGCTTTTCGGTAACGGCGAGCTGTTTTTACCACTGGTGTCATCGGCTTCAAATTCACCCAGCAGGCGCCGGGCTATGGCTACCGGTAACTGATTACCCAGGCCAATCTCACTACATAAGGCGTCAAACGATTGCTGATGAACGTTTTTAAGTACTTGCTCAATGCGATCGACGGCAATGTCTTCCAGCTTCACTTCACCCAGCGCCGAGGTGAGCAAGCGCTTGCCCAGACTGATGGCTTCGTTTTGCTGCTGGCGTTTTAAATAATTGCGAATGCCAAGTATTGCCCGGCTGGTGACAACATAGTTAAGCCAGTTGGCGTTGGGTTTGCCGCCAGGGCTGGTAATGATTTCGACGGTCTGACCGGTTTCCAGGGTTTTACTGAGCGAATAAGGACGACGGTCGACTTTGGCACCGACACAGCGGTTACCGACATCGGTATGCACGGCATAGGCAAAATCAACCGCGGTAGCGCCAATGGGCAATTCAACAATTTTACCTTTGGGGGTAAAAACGTACAGCTCTTCCGGATACAATTCCGATTTAACGTTCTCGACAAATTCGTAGCTGGTACCGGCACTTTGCTGTAATTCCAGCAGGCTTTGCATCCAGCGATGGGCCCGGATTTGCGCAGTGGTATCTTTATGCTCACCGTTTGATTTATACATCCAGTGCGCGGCAATCCCTTTGTCGGCCATTTCGTCCATTTCGCGGGTGCGCATCTGAATTTCGACCGGAATACCATGTGGGCCAATTAACGAGGTATGCAACGACTGATAGCCATTTTGTTTCGGAATGGCAATGTAGTCTTTAAAGCGGATTTCAATCGGCTTATACAGGTTGTGCACCAGGCCCAGAATGCGATAGCAATTATCGATAGAGTTCACCACCACCCGAAAGGCATAGATGTCCATCACATCATTGAACATCAGTTCTTTGTTTTTCATCTTGCGGTAAATACTGTACAGATGTTTTTCCCGGCCACTGACCTCGGCTTCGATACCGGCGTCACTGATGCGGCTGCGAATTTCATTCTGCACTTTTTCCAACAGTTCGCGCCGGTTGCCGCGGGCCAGTTTAACGGCGCTGCCCAGTGCCCGGTAACGCATAGGGTACAGAGCCTGAAAGCCTAAGTCTTCCAGCTCGTTCTTAATATTGTGAATACCCAGGCGGTTGGCGATAGGGGCATACAGCTCCAGGGTTTCTTTTGCGATACGCCGGCGTTTTTCCGGCCGAAGTGCACCAAGGGTGCGCATATTGTGAGTGCGGTCGGCCAGTTTTATCAAAATAACCCGGATGTCCTGGGTCATGGCCATAAACATTTTTTGCAGATTGGTAGCTTCAAACTCCTGATAATCTTTAAACTTTACTTTATCGAGCTTGCTCACCCCTTGCACCAGTTCGGCCACGGTATCGCCAAACAACCTGGCTAAATCTTCTTTGCTGTATTCGGTGTCTTCAATCACATCATGCAGCAGTGCTGCCATTAATGTTTCATGATCCATGCGCATTTCAGCCAGAATACTGGTTACTGCTACCGGGTGGGTAATGTATGGTTCACCGCTGGAACGGGTTTGCGGGGCATGCGCATCGCGCGCAACAACGTAGGCCTGCTGCACCAGGCTAACCTGCTCTGCCGGCAGGTAGGCGGAAATTTGATTTTTCAGGCCTTCAAATAGATACACAAACGCTCCCAAACTTCGACAGCTACACTTCGTTACGCTGGTTAGTTAAGAATATACGTCTAAAACACGCAGATGCCAACGGCTAAAGCGCCGCTGGCAATGTTTGGCAGGTTTTTACTGATCAGAACCGATAATTGCGGCGACGGCGGCCATTTCAGTAGCTTCTTGCTGCATCTGGTCGCGTTTTTCCTGTTCATCAAGAATGCTGTTGGTAATAAAGCCTTGTTCAATTTCGCGCAGAGCAACCACAGTGGGCTTATCGTTTTCGCGATCGACCATAGACTCTTTGCCTTCAACTGCCAGTTGGCGGGCACGACGGGCCGCAACCAGAATTAAATCGAAACGGTTACCAATTTTATCTACTGCATCTTCAACTGTTACGCGAGCCATTCGCCACTCCGGAGTGTTCAGGTATATTACAAGACCGCATAGTTTACGCTATTTTGCTGGTTTCGCCAACAGTTGTTGCATCAATAGGCGATGCCGGCTTTGCTGCGATGGTAAGCTGTTGCGCTGGCTTAAAACGATGTGATTGAGTTCACGTAATGCCTGCTCAAAATCATCATTGATAATCAGGTACTCGTACTCGTCGGCGTGTTGCATTTCGCTTTGTGCCTGAGCCATTCTTTTGGCAATAACCTCATCGCTGTCCTGACCCCGTTGCACTAAACGTTGCTGCAGTGCGGCCATGCTGGGCGGCAAAATAAAAATGCCCAGCGTGCCCGGTGCCTGCTGCCGAATTTGCCGGGCTCCCTGCCAGTCGATATCCAGAAATACATCAATACCCTGGCTCAGGTTGGCAACAATAGCGCTGCGAGAGGTACCGTAGAAATTGCCAAAAACCTCAGCCCACTCTAAAAATTCGTTTTCGACTATACGCTGTTTAAACTGCTCAACGCTGATAAAGTGATAGTGAACTCCGTCTATCTCACCGGGCCTTGGCTGGCGGGTGGTATGCGACACGCTGACTTGCATGTCAGGGTGGTTTTTTAACAAGGCGTTGATAAGGGATGATTTACCCGCACCACTGGGGGCAGAGACAATAAACAGGTTACCACTGAGTTCTTGCATTGCTACACTCGACTGCGGCCACGGGCCAGACAATTAAAGCGCAATTTTAGACTGTACGCTGCCTGGGTGCAAACAGTGCCGTTAACGTTTTACTTTGGCTTTAACAGATAGCGTCAGGGTAAACGTAGCCATCGGCTCACTACCGTGCAGGCTGGGGCAGGTAACGGTTACCTTTACCGGCTTGTTAACCCGCTCGCCGCTGGCCAGAGACTCGTCCAGCATTTGGTCGATGATGCCACCGTCTTCACTGGTAAAGTGAACTTTGGCTTCCGGGCGCTTTAAGAACTGCCCTTGCACATCTTTAAAGGCAAAATTGGCATTGATGCCGCGCGCTTTGGCTTTAGAAAAGACCAGAAAAGCCCCGGCGAGATCGGCGCCGATAGCTAAAGCGCCAAAATAAACACTGCCTAAGTGGTTTTTGGTGCGCCAGCTGTGCGGCATGGTCACTTCCAGCGTGCTGTCGTCCATCCGGACAATTTTAGGTGAACAGAAGCCAATTAACGGAATATAGCGCCAGGCAAAAAACCGTAAACCCAGGTTAGCTTTGAACAAAGACATGATAAGCCTTTTCAGTTTCGGACAATCTATCGAGCTTAGCACTGGTAAGACCAATAGTGCAACCTGACCGCTAAGAGCGAAATATCTGCCATTCGTCTGTTTTTTATCAAAATTGGCACCGGCTTTTTAGTAAGGTAACCGCTATTATCAAAGTGTAAACAAAGCAAGGAGCCAATGGCGTGGTCAGATATGTTGCTATGGCAATGTTGTGTTCGATGCTGTTGGCTGTCTGCGTGCAGGCTATGCCAGGTATTCAGGGTAATCCCTCCACCTTGTACCGTGGCTGGTCGGTCGAAGCCGGGCTGCCGCAAGTGTCGGTTACCGCCATGGCGCAAGATGAGCAGGGCTATATCTGGCTGGGTACTCAGGGTGGTCTGGCACGGTTTGATGGCCATCAGTTTACCGTGTTTAATACTGCCAACACCCCACAACTATTATCCAATTTAGTCACTAGCTTATATCTGGACAGCAATAAACGGCTGTGGATTGGCACCGTCAATGGCTTAAGTTATTTTGCCAATGGCGAGTTTACCGCGGTGGATACCGCCTCCTTAAAACTGGGTATGATCAGCAGCTTTGCAGAATTATCCGATGGCCGTTTTTTTATTGGCGCCAACCAGTTATATCAATGGCAGAACAATCAGTTAGTTGAAGTAGCCGAGCATCGGACGGCGGTGTTTCAGTTGTATTCACAGGACGATATTTTATGGATAGGTGGCCAGGATGGTTTTGCCCGCTACCAGTCAGAACAGTATCGCTGGTACCCGGCACCTGATGCCGCTGAGGCTATTCAGGTCACGGAGCTGGTGGTCAATAGCAATACGGTTTATATCGGCACCAACAATGGCCTTTATCGCTGGCAGCAGGGGCGCTGGCAAGCAATGACGTTACCCGACGCATCGCCGAAAAGTCGTATTGAGTTGCTGTATCTGGATAAACAGCGTCAGGTATGGCTGTCTACGGTTGAAGGATTGTATCAGATTCAGTCCGGCCAGGTGACTGAGGTGCCGCTGCCGGGCATCCCGGGCCAACCCTTTAGCTGGGTCGAGAGCATGTTAGAAGACCAGCATCAGAATATCTGTATGGGTAGCCGCGCCCATGGCGTAATACGCCTGCGTTCAGCCCTTACTGAACGGTACAGTACCGCTGAGGGATTGCCCGATCCTTACAGTTGGGCAGTATTGCCGTGGCAGCGCCACTTGATGGTAGGCACCAGCCAGGGCATGGCCTTGTTAAAAGACGGTCAGTACCAGCCATTGCTGGCTAACCAGAAATTACCCAGCCCTTTCGTTTACAGTATGCTAGAGCAGCAGGATAAGTTGTGGGACCAGAAATTACCCAGCCCTTTCGTTTACAGTATGCTAGAGCAGCAGGATAAGTTGTGGGTCGGCACAAGGGCCGGGTTAGCTGTGCTGGATAGTAATACGCTGGCCTGGCAGAAAAATTATCCAGAAACCGCCCATTTATTGATCACCACGCTTGCGGAAGAGCAGCAGCGAATTTGGGTCGGCAGCAATGGCGGTCTGTATCACATAGAGCAGGGCGAACTTAGCCAGCAGGGGCTGGCCGCGCCATTAACTGAAGTGAGTATCAGAGCATTATTGCCGGACAGTAAAGGCCGGCTGTGGGTTGGTACCGAGTCAGGCTTATATTTGCGAAGCAGTGAGGGACTTTTTGCGCCGGTGCTTGATATGCCGCTGGCGGGTAAGTTTATCTCGGTGCTGGCAGAATTTGCTGATGGTAATATGCTGGTGGGCAGTTTCGATCAGGGATTTTTACTGGGACAACCAGGTAACTGGCAACACTTTAACCAACAAAGTGGATTGCCGGGTAATGGGGTTATGCATGCCTCCCTGGTTAACGACAAACTGGTGATCAGTAATTTTGAAGGGTTTTACCGTCTGGATTATCCGGCGCTGCTGCAAGGAAAAGTAAGTAAGTTGTATATGCTGGTTGACGATCGTCAGCCTGAGGCTGCGACAGACTCTCATCGTTGTTGTAATGGGGCTGGTAGTAACAAGGGCGTGGTGCACCAGGGCCGGTTATGGTTCCCAACCCTCGACGGTATTATTGCCCTGCGCTTAGATCGGTTAAATAGCTATGCTGCAGTACCTATCCCGGTAATAGAAAGCCTGACGGCGCTAAATAAGCAATTTGATGGAAGTTCTGCCATCTTATCGCCCGAGCAACGTGACTGGCACTTCCGTTTTAGTGCACCCTATTATTATCAGGCGTCTTCTATTGAGACCCGTTATAAACTTGAAGGCTATGAGCAGGACTGGATTGCCGCCGGTAGCCGGCGTGAAGCGTTTTACACCAATTTACCGCCGGGAAAGTATCGGTTTCAGGTGCAGGTAAAGGTTGCCGGTGATTATCGCTGGAGTGATGCCGCTGCGATGGATATTGTGCTGAAACCTTATTGGTATGAAACCATAACGGCGCGTTTACTGTTACTGGCATTGCTTATCATGTCGTTCTGGCTGGTATATCGTTTACGGTTAGCGTCGCTGGCTAATGCGCGTGAAGAGTTAAGCCGCCAGGTTACGCAGCGCACACAGGAATTGTATCTGGCGAATCAGAAACTGCAGCAAATGAGTATGCAGGATGCCTTAACTGAATTGCATAACCGACATTATCTGGATGTAAATATTGATGCCATGCTGGCCCGGGCTCAGCGCAATCAGCAGCCACTGACCTGGATTTTGCTGGATTTAGATTACTTTAAACGAATTAACGATCAATACGGTCATCAACTGGGCGACAGTGTTTTAAAACATTTTGCCGCAATTTTGCAGCAGCACAGCCGCAGTAATGATCATTTAATCCGTTGGGGAGGTGAAGAGTTTTTGCTGGTGCTGGAACAAAGCAGCGAGGTACAACATTATATTGAACGCCTGCAACAGTTGGTGCATAGCTATCCCTGGCAGCAACAATTAGGTGCTCCTGTGACGATTACCTGTTCTATCGGCGCCATAATTCAGCCAACTGACTGGGACTGGCAATACAGTTTGTACTTAGCGGATGCTGCCCTGTACAAAATTAAAAATTCTGGCCGGGCAGACTATATGCTGCTGCAAGCGGGCCCAATGGCGCCTGGCAGCTTAAGCAGTGTTGATGTGAAAGCAGACCTTGACGAGTTGCTGGACAGGAAATGGTTGCTGGCCAACCGGGGTAAACAGCTGGCATGATCAGAAAGCCCGCAGTATGCGGGCTTGGCAATAGAGTCAGATTTGGTTGGGATTTATCGCGAATTTGCTCCTGTCACTGTAGCTGACAGGAGCAACCCAAATTCACGCTGTGATTCAGCGATTACGTTAATGCCTGGAGTCCAGGGGCCGCCAGCGTCAACAATGGCATTTTGCAAGGCAGGCAACGCCGAACTTTGCAGGGTTTGAATGCGCGAGCTGGCGTTATTCAGGGCGCTGAGTGCAAACCCGAGTTGCTCTTTGTGTTGGGTGGTTGGGCCATACGACGACCATGAAGCAGACATAGCATACTGCAGTCTGCTGACAATATTAGCCGGTTTAATACCCATTCTTTCACGCGATTCTAAGCCGTACATCTCGGTTGAAATAGCGTTTAGTTCATCGGCTATAGCGGCGTATTGCTGCTCCAGCTTAACAATGTCCCCGGGGGTATGGCTTATGGCCTCACGGACCAGCTTCAGAGTGTTGCTCAAGTCTTTGAGAACGGCTTCAACCGAAGACAAGCGTCTGTCTGCTGCGATTAACTGCTGAGTAAAGGCAATCGTCTGCGATGATGACGGCCCTTGTAGTGTCGGCTCGTAAATAGCTTCAAGCGTCAGCGCAACCGGGGCGGCCAGTTGCGAGATTTGGCTGCCGACGCGCTGATATAAGGTGGCAGTATAGGTGCCTGGTGGCGCCATAAAGCCTTCGTTTTGCTCATCCTCTTCCTTGACACTGATAACGGCACTTTGCGGTGCATACGTCATATCCCAGGTCAGGCGATGCAGGCCTTTTTTGGTATCGCCAGTAACTCGGTTTATTACCTGATTTTGGCTATCGGTAATCTCGACATACACCGCCGGTTTGGCAGCGTCATTCTCAGCTTCAATGGCTTCCCACTCTGGATATTTAGGATACTTTTCATCCTTCACCATTTTTTTCTCAGCTTCCTGCCGTTTCTCCTGATCGGTTAGGAGGCTGTCTTTCAGATAGTAGGTTAGAGTTGCACCGTGCTGCGGGTTTTCAGCAACAAACCGATCATCGCCATCTGTTTCACTATGGTTATCATCGAGCATAAACCATTTTACTGGTCGGCTAGGCGCGAACAGCAGCGCAGCCTGTTCCATAGCCTTAGGGGTTAAGGCGCGCAGCGGTGAATAGTCGTCCAGAATATAGATACCGCGACCAAAGGTGCCGGCGACTAAATCGTTCTCACGGCGCTGAATTTGTATATCACGGCTAGAAATCGTTGGCATGCCGCCTTCCAGTTCCAGCCATTCTTTGCCGCCATCGACGGTAAAAAATACGCCAAACTCTGTGCCGATAAACATCAGGTCTTTGTTGACATGATCTTGCACAATACGCCACACCAGGTGTTTCTCTGGCAGGCTGCCCGCCAGTGATGTCCACTTACGGCCCAAATCGGTAGATTTGATTAAATAAGGTTTAAAATCACCGTATTTGTGGTTATCTAAAGCGACATAAACGGTATTAGGGTCGAATAAATCGGCACGAATATCGTTAACATAGGCGGTTGCAGGCACACCTTTGATATCGTCCAGCTCAATCTTTTTCCAGTTTTTGCCGCCGTCGGTGGTTACCTGAAGCAGACCGTCATCGGTACCTACCCATAAAGTGTTCTGATCAACCGGGCTTTCAGCAAAATTGGCTATAGTGTGATACTCGGACATGGCATAGATGTCCCAACCAGCCTCTACCGACCAGGTGCGGCCCATAACCGGCATGTGCATCCGGTTGCCGTTTTTGGTCAGGTCAGCAGACACCGCTACCCAGCTATCTCCGCGGTCATCAGAGCGCCAGACACGTTGTGACGCGAAATACAGCCTTTTTGGATCGTGCGCTGACACATTGATTGGTGCATCCCAGTTATACCTTTCGGCCGGCTCACCCGGACGAGGTTGCGGCTTAATGTAGACGTTTTCTTTGGTTTTTAAATCCCGCCGGGCCAGATTGCCCTGTTGCCACTGCGAGTACATGATATTGGGGTTGCCAGGCTCAATAGCTGGCTGGTGGCCATCACCGCCAAGGGTTAAAAACCAGTCTTTATTTTTAATGCCTTCACTTCGATTCGTTTGCGAAGGTCCGCCCTGGGTTGAGTTATCCTGGGTGCCACCATAAACCGTGTAAAACGGTTTAGCATCGTCTACGGCAATTTTGTAAAACTGGGTAAGCGGCAGGTTGGCGATATAACGCCAGTTCGCCATGCGGTCATGTGACATATAAATGCCACCATCAGAACCCATCAGCACAAAATCGGCATCGGTCGGATGAAACGCCATGGCATGATCATCTACATGTTTGCGTTTGGTGTTAATCGGCGTCCAGCTTTTACCGCCATCGTCAGAGACTTTGCTGTAATTACTGGCGATATAAACACGATCAAACTGATGCGGGTCGGCGAATATTTCCTGATAGTAATGCGGGCCGGTGCCGCCACCTACTTCATCAGACACACGCTGCCAGCTCGCACCGCGATTTTCAGAACGGTAAAAGCCGCCTTTGCGATTATCGGTTTCTATTGTTGCGTACAATACGTCGGGTTGCATGGGCGAAATGGCCAAACCAATTTTACCCATATTACCTTCAGGTAAACCCGTTTTAAGTTTGGTCCAGCTGTTGCCACCGTCATCAGAGGTGTGAATGCCGGCAGCTTCACCGGTACCCACGTAGCTGGCAACGGTACGCTGGCGTGACCAGGTCGCGGCATACAATTTATCGGGGTTACGCGGGTCAAGCTGCAATGAGGTAACGCCAGTCCACTCGTCTGCAGGCTCTAATACTTGTGTCCAGTTCTTACCGCCATCAACGGTTTTATATAAGCCCCGCTCACCGCCCTTGGACCACAACGGGCCTTGCGCTGACACCCAGACGATATCTGAATTTTGTGGGTGAATGACAATATCTGAAATGCGCTCAGAGTTTTTAAGCCCCATATTTTCCCAGGTTTTACCGCCATCCAGTGACTTGTAAACGCCATCGCCAAAACTAATGTGTCGCCCGCCGCTGTTTTCACCTGTCCCCAGCCAGATGATATTAGGGTTAGAGGGATCTATAGTGACGTCACCGGTGGAGTAAACCGACTCTTCGTCAAAAATGGGTGTCCAGGTGGTGCCGGCATTGGTGGTTTTCCAGACACCGCCTGAACCAACGGCAGTGTACCAGGTAGATGGGTTTGTTTGATCAACGGCTATATCGGCAATACGTCCCGACATATAAGCCGGGCCAATGTTACGAAATTCTAATGCTTTAAACGTCTTTTTACTGAATGCCGCTTCGTCGGACTCTTCTGCAGCCAGGCATACCGCGCTGGACACACACAAGGTGCTGACCAAAAAGGCTTTATCGAGAAAATTCATAGGATCCCCGAATTGTATTTATCATTATTTATTTAGCATTAACCTGATTAAAGCGAATAACCTAGCTGTTCAATGGCTTTTCGTTAACCAAGCCGAAATATGCGGCAGAAAACATACCGCATACTGATGACTTGTTTATACTGCTGAGTTAAGCATAGTCATTGTTGTTGCATAATTAAAAGCCTGCTCCATGCCCAGACTTCTTTGTTGTTTTTTAGTCATACCTTGTTACCTTTGTGCTGCACAGGTTTATGCAGATAATGTGGAAGACGCAGACAAGGTGGAAGATATTTTAAGGATCGAAGTGATTGGCCGCGCGCCCAATGTTCAGCATGCGGCGACCGAGCTGCTGTCGGTAAGCAATAGCATCGACCGCACACACATTAGCACCGATAGTCTGGCCTCTTTGCTACAGGACCTACCGATGGTTAACCTGAGCGGGCAGGGCGGGCTGTTGCAAAGCGTTAATATTCGCGGCTCAGCACGCTGGCGGGTGCAAACGCTGGTAGAAGGCATTCCAATTCACACTGAGCGTCGTGCCGGCAGTGCGGCGGAATTTTTGCCGCCCTCTATGGTGGCGCAGGCGAGGGTCTACCCGGCAGTCGCGTCAACTCAGCTGGGCGCTGGTGCGATTGGCGGTAGCATCGACTTTAGCTTGCGTGTGCCGCAATCACCGGGCTTGCTGTTACGATACGGGACGAATAACAACTACCGCGAAGTGCTGGTTAGCGGCGAACATGCGGCCAGCAATGTCAGTTGGATGGTGAATCATCAACATGCTAATAACAGTAAAGATGGCAATTCAAACCCAATCCAGGATCGGTTCGAACAACATAGTCTGGTTCTGCGCAAACAATCTGCACAAGACAAGGTTCGCGATGCGTTATTGCTATATTCTGGAGCAAATAATGTTGCTAAGGCGAGCGCTGATGATCCGTCCAGCCGTTTCACCCTTTACCCGACAAATGAGCATGCGCTGGCAAAAGTCGTTTTTAACTGGCACAACGCTACGGTATATGCCCACAATTCGCAACTGACGACTCATATTACCCGTCCATCACGGCGATTTAATGCGCTTGAAAGCAATGCGCTGAATACCGGCATGCATATTAGCAACTCCCTGGCGCTTTCGGCTGCAGGAGACTGGGCTATCCACTGGCGTACAGGTGTCGACGCCCGGCTTGGCGTACAAGTTAATGAGCGGGAGGCCATATCCGCTGCCGCGCCCTCTGTATCTGACCAGCGCATTCTGGATGCGCAGCAATGGGAGCTTTATGGCGCAGCAGATGCGACCAAAAAGGTATCGTCAGGCATGCTGGCGGCAGGGACGCGGCTGTCCTCAACCACGCAAAGCAGTAATTTAAGAACTGATTTAATAAGCAGTAGTGAACAAGACAGCAGCGTTAGTGCCTTTATAGGGTATCGTCATGCGCTATCACCTAGCTGGGCACTATCAGGCTATTTGAGTCACGGCTATCGGGTACCCAGTCTGACTGAGCGTTTTTACCGTGGAGAAACACCCAGGGGGCAGGTGTTAGGTGATCCGGATTTGCGTTCAGAGCAAGCCAACAATGTCGATGTATCACTGCATTATAAAGCACTGTCGTCAGCGTTTTATCTATCAGTATTCCAGCACAACATTAGTCATTATATCGAGCAAATTACCCTGTCGCCCAGCCTGCAACAATATAGAAACCTTGATCGGGCGAAAATTGCTGGTGTGAACTATCAACTGAGCCATACGTTTTCTGCTGCCGGTCTTGCTGCTGAGTTAAAACTAGGCGGCCAATGGCTGACGGGGGAAGATAATGCCGGTAAGCTCATTGCGGATATTGTGCCAGCACAGCACAGAATGTCGCTTTCAATCTATGCAGGTAAAAGTGAGGGATTTGTTGCATTGACGCATCGCAGTGCATCTGATGACAGTGTACCGGGGGAGCTGCCGACAAACCGTGTTAATTCACTTAGTATGGGTTACAACTATGCGTTGTCACCGGCATGGCAGCTGTCACTAAATGTTACCAATATTACTGATGCCTACTATGTGACATCCCGGGACGACCTTGCGCCGCCTGCCCGAGGCCGGCAGTGGGTGTTCAGTACCGAGTATCATTTTTAGATACTCAGTTTTCCGTAGGATGCTTTAATACCACCGATAACGCGTTATTTTTATTAAAAAGGGCCATAGCAGTGAATCCTAAATTACGTCAGCTTAGCCGCCAGTTTCATTTATGGTTTGCTTTGGCAATTATCATTCCGTCACTGATTGTGTTTGGCAGTGGCATTCTGTTGCAAGTTAAAAAGCAATTTGACTGGGTGCAGCCGCCGACCATGACCGGTACCAGTGCATCGCCAAGTATGAGTTTTCAGCAAGTATTGCTGATTGCTCAGTCTGTGCCAGAACTTGATGTAAGCGAATGGCAGCAGATTGATCGTATTGATGTGCGGCCCGACAAAGGCGTTATGAAAGTGGTGGCCAGCAACCGCTGGGAAATGCAAATTGATGCCCATACGGGTGAAGTTTTGCACGTAGCATACCGCCGTTCCGATATTATTGAATCGATCCATGATGGCAGTTGGTTCGCAGAATCAGCAAAGCTTTGGCTGTTTTTACCCGCCGGCATTTTGCTGTTTCTGATGTGGTGCAGTGGCACAGTATTGCTGTATACCACGTTAAGCAGCAAACTAAAAAAACGCCATTCCCGTTCACTTCGGTCGTAAGCTAGCTGCCGGCGCGTTTCAGGCGGGCAGCGTCTGCTGACGTTGATCACTGTGCGAGTAAATATTCCAGTGCCCCGGTTATGGCGGCTACCTGGGCCTCAATACACTGCTCTGGCGTAGCGCTCGGGCTGTCCGGGTATACTTCTGTAGTGCTGACCAGTAAGGCCTCTGTTACGCTGGCGCATAAGCCTAGCGTTGCTTTGGCATAATTAATTACTCCGGGCTGCTGGGTTGGCTCGCCAATTAATTTACCATCCTGATCGGGTTCGGCAATATGAGTGACTTTTGCAACGCTGTCGATAATTGCCTTTTGCAGTGCGGGGCACGGATGCTCTGCATCGTCTACGGTGTAATAGCCATCGGGGATATTCCAGTTGTGGTTAACAGTACCATCTTGGGCTGCTTTCGCCGGGCGAAACTCGCTGTTGTCACTGTCAGTCGTTTCATGCAAATCAATATGCAGCGTAAAGTGAGTATCCAGACTGGCTAAGTAATTACGCACTTGCTGTGCTTCACTAGCCGTGCCGGCTTGGCCAAAACTACGGTTTGGGTCAATTGCCTGTGGGTTCCAGCGGTTAATGGTTTCATAGCCCCAGGGGCTGATACAGGGTAAAACCAGAATATTTAGCTGTTTAGCGTAAGCTTTCGCTTTGGTGTGTAAAAAACGCAGCGCGCCATGCACACCACTGGTTTCATAACCATGCACACCACCGGTAATCAGCACGGTGGGTTTAGTGCCTTGCCAGTTACGGCTTTTAACCGCATACAAGGGATAACACTTATCGCTGACAGCCTGGTAGTCCAGTTCACCATACTGCTCAATATCAAAATCTGTTTTTAATGCCTCAATTTCCGGGTATACCTCGGTAAACACACTGCGCTTAATACTTTGCTCAGCGAGCCATTGTGCTTTTTCTGCTGCGCCCCACGGCTGGCCTGCGGTGCCAATATGATAAATTTTATCCATGAAATGATATTCCGCTCATAATAATCAGATAAAAAATTATAGCATCGGTACGTATAGGTAAGAATGCTATATGCGGTGAGCGTGACATGGAAAAAGATGGCAGCTGATACAAACACCGCAGGCGAGACCACTCTTCAATAAGTTGATTTATTCAATATTCTGGATTTGTTAATTGATTTGTTTTTTAATATATATAGTAATCAAATGGTTGGTGTTTTTTGGTCTATCATATTTCTGATTTTACTCACCATTTTACCCACCACTTTTTGTTCGCTTTAAATACTCATTAACTGCTTACATTCGAAAGCGGGTCATCAAATTGTTGCTCTACATAATCCAATACGTCATTAGCCAACTTCACAAAAACCGCCAATGCGTCTTGCCACTGAACAGGGTTGTCGGCATACACCATGGGGCTAACATAACTGTTATATCGCTGAATGAACTTTGGGTCATCTATTAAGAGTTGCAACCCAAAGCGCAATTCGTCTATGGGGGAGTCAACCATCTGTGGATGTTGATTACCATATCGCTCAACATCGATTCTTATGGACTTTGCTACCAGTGCGCCGAGTTGATTGATATCTGAAGGTTGGGCAAGCTGAATATGGTAAGTATCGTAGATATGCCTGACTAAAGTTTCATCATCATCACGTGCGTTATTGCGGGCAACACTGGCAGTCCTTCGCATCATTGAAAGTAACTTTTCTGCCTGAGTCTCAAGAATAACAGCACAAGACAACTGCTTAATCTCGATATCAGAGTTTAACATTTTCGCGTAAATAGACTGGATACTCCGGGCCTCAGCCACACTAAGCAATTCAGATTCGATAAATTCTAACTTGATAAATGGGCGAAGGCAGGGTGCTTGCTGGTATTCCTGTGGGTACCGGATATCGAAGCTAAAGTATCTGTATTCATCTAGCACGGTAGGTGATGTCTCAACAGAGAACATCTTACTTTGCCCCAGTGTTGCTTCAACCAGCTGTTTAGCAACCTTGCGTGCATTTCTCTTCGCATTTTTAGATGCAAGTTCAGAAAAGGCTGGCCTGGGGACGAGCTTCAGATCAATATCTTCAGACATGCGATACGTTTTGATAGCTGACTTTGCCAGTGCTGTTCCGCCAGAGAACACGATTTGGTGATACTCAAATTCAAGCGTGGATATGTGCTGCAGCAGTTGCACGACATAATAGTCTTTTTCAACAATAGCAGGGTTGCCAAGTCCTAAGGCATTGGCAACATCTACAAAAAGTGAGCTATCGAATTTCGTTGACACGCTGTTTCCCTACCGCAATCTTGCGGGTAAAGCGCGAACTCTTTGGAATAATTTTGACACTTGCCGGAATTTGGGTGCTTTCGCCCGACAAACTTTTAAGAGACAAACTATCTAGCTGATAGTCAACACCTAACCTTTCCATCGCCTCAATCAGCACCCCATCGTTACCCGCAGGATTGTCAGGCATTAACTGACCAGTTATGCGGTTGACCCTAGCGCGCGCATAGAGGCCATAGCCAATTTTCAGCAGCAAGCCCTCTTGCACCAGGCTTCTGAGTCCACGGCCAACCTGATCATAATCAGCGATATCAGTAAAATCAGAACGCAGGAAAACAGAACGCTTAGCGCGCTTCACTCTGGTTTGTAGTCTGTCTAGTATCGTCATCTGATACCTCCTGCGAATAATGGTCATAGCATATGCAAAAATACGACATTTATCAAATGCAAAAATACGACATTTATACTCTGATTCGTCCAGTAATTTTGAAGGGGCGATTAGAGTGTTTTGCTGGAAACTAAAGCGAAGCCAGGCGTTTAAAAGTATTTTGGTGTTTCAATAAAATACGCTGCGTCTCAGCGTGAACCAGGCGCTGACCTTCCACTGTGTCTAAGTCCAGTTGTTTAACCGGTTTGACTTTAGGTCGGTTAACCGGTTCAGTAACACCATATTTATGGTTACCAGGATTGTTAAATCAGGACGATTTTCTCTTTGTTACTCACCACTTTACTCACTGGACTTTCCGCCGTTACTGTAGTGGCGCTTTAGTTCATCGGTTATTAGCTTCTCCACCAACTCACTTTTAGATAACTCGTTACTTATGGCTAATTTATCAAGCTTTTTTGATACAGATTTACTCATGACAAAATTATATGATTTTTTATCTTGTCGGCTAAGACGATGCTTTTGAGTTGCCCATGCTTTTTTAATTCTAATTAAAAACAGCGTTTTTTGATCTGGTTGCATCGCCCAACAGTCTACAGAAGCGATGATATTACTATACAACTGTGCAGGATTTATTGACTGAATAAGTGCGCTATAAGGGAAATCACGCTGCTCAATCAAATAGTTTGCGGCCCATTCGTGCTGCGTGAAGTTATCAACTGAAAGCCATTTTGATAAATTATCTTCACGAGAAAGAGAATTAGAGAAATCTTTTAAATAATTAATAAATCTAATTTTTTCTACTGCACTTTCTTCCCAGAAATGGAAGAAGTCTTTTATCGTTTTACGCCTAGATTTGGTTGAAACTGGTGTCTGCTCTATAGGTGTTATTGGATAAATTATCTTTCTTGTGGGCGACTGATTATTTTCGTATTTCAACTCTTCGTGTAAACGCACTTTAAACCAACAAGCATTTACAACGCGATCGTAAGTTGTATCGATCCAGGATATATCGTTGTCATCAATTTTTGAGACAAGGTACTGATGAACAATTTTTTGGTAAAGATCAGCAGTCATTCGATCCACTATGGTCAGTTGACTGCGCCAGCTAAACGTATTTTTCACCAGTTGTTCAATTTCAAGGTGATCACAGTCTTTTAACACTGGGAAGCGTTGTGAAACGTGATGTTGTTGCTCAAACCATCTGCGACGTAGCAAGTAAGTGAAAAGCCAATAACACTGCTTCTTCGAGCTAATCTCGATTTCTACGTGTTCTCGTGCCGGACGGTAATTGCTGGAGTAGGTATTCTCATTGTGATCCATGGACATCTTCATTGTTAATATTTAAGGTACGCATTATCTAATTCTGAAGCAAAATTTCAAGTCAAATATTTAGTAACATTTTTAGACGAATTTTTAGAGATATTTTTAGTGCGTTTAATAGCAATCTAGAAGTAAATAATTAAGAAGCATTACATGTAATGCAAGTGCATTAACACATTGATACTTAATAAATATATCTAACTTCAGAGTTCATTGCATGGTTTTTCCTATTTAGTATTTGGCGTTTTATTGCCGAGTTACCCATGATCAGTAGACACCTTCTATAGTTAGGTATCGTACCTGACACTGAGGTGCAAGATGGCAAGACATAAAACCCAGGCGTACTCAGAA
>MDTG01284599.1_pt1 | contig 33265 bp, 22 predicted proteins | sample 811421 | NCBI WGS metagenome assembly MDTG01 (sample SAMN05326645, study PRJNA326480) | marine metagenome | isolation source: seawater | place: Pacific Ocean: South East | collected 2011
CTTCTGCGCCGATTTCCGTCAGTGAGTCCGGAAGAGTCACTGTGGTGAGGCTCGTGCAACTGTAGAATGCATTTTCGCTGATTTCCGTCAGTGAGTCCGGAAGAGTCACTGTGGTGAGGCTCGTGCACTCGAAGAATGCAAATCCGCCGATTTCCGTCAGTGAGTCCGGAAGAGTCACTGTGGTGAGGCTCGTGCACCTGCCGAATGCTTTTGCGCCGAGAATGGTGACACCATCTTCAACCACGAGTGTAGTGATGTCTTGTCTGCGTTCGAACGTGCTGGCAGGCACATCCTCTCGGACGGTCAGCACACCGTTCGAGAACGTGAATGGTGCGGCGGCGGGTGCAGCGGCGGCCGCAGGTACAGGCGCGGGCGCGACAGCAGCACCCGAAGGCGGATACCATCCCTTGGCGGCAGCGGCGGCAAGGTCTCGTTTGTCTGAGCCTTTACCCGTTCCCCGCATTTTATACACCTTGCCTCTCGCCATAAAGAACTCGTTGGGCCCAGAGGCAGCCGTGCCCGCCACCTTGGTGGTATAGACTTTCATCGTGTGGGCCGCACCCGGCTCGGCGGGCACAAAGTTTCGAAACATCTTTGCCTTGCTGACGCTTCCGTAAATAGTGGTATTTTGTTGCACATATGTAAAAGTCGGTATAAATTAGGAAGCGCAAACAAGCAAACATGTCGTACAACTTTGTCACCGTGCATTTCTTTCCGGCGGCGGCGGACGCTACACGGCACATCACGGCCGAAGCCGCCCTTCCACAAGACATGCGCGAATATTTGGAGGTCCAGCCGACCCAAGGGCGTATGACCGGCGACTGGACGTGGAATGCGCCGCAGGACGTGAAGCGCAGCGACAAGGAACATGGGTATGCCTTCGCGTACACGAATTTGGGCATGGGCCATTGGCGCATCTTGTACTGGAACCACGACACGAACCTGTGGCACGTGCGTCTGATGGGGGGCGAAAACGGCCATTCGGCGACGGCCAGGTATACTGATTGGCTTGAGAACGGGTTTGGCGACGAGGGCACGGCCATGTCGATTCAGCAATGGATGGACAAGTTTCAGGCCGACGCGTCAGCGGCATCCGGCAGCCTGTAACTTTTGCTGCAGCGCGACGACCAAATCGCTCGTCGAGGTGATGTACGCGTCGGGCCACAGTGCGTGAATGCACGCTTTGCACGCGCCCATGAACAAAAGGCTGGCAATCGACAATGAAAAGCGACAGTGTTCTGCGTAAGTCATACAGACGCGCGCAGGGTGTGTGAACATGTGTGTAGCACAATAACATTTAAATATACCCATTTCTCTAAAATTTTAGCGTTGGTGTGTGTGCATACGGGGAGCTGTGTTGGACCACAATGGCACGCGATTGTGGGGCAACAAGTGCCAGAGCCCACGTGACTTTGCGCAACTCGAATGACGCGGCGTCGTACTCGTCTTCTTCCAACTGTTGTTTGAGTAAGCGCAGGCGTTCTGCCACGAGATTCGGCGACACCCGTTCCGCCGCCGTACACACGCCGGCTATCTCGTGGGGTGTCATGGGCTTCCAGGTGTGGACGTACTCGAGGGCGCGCGCAATGAGCGCTTGTGTCGGCTCGACGCGTATGAGCCAGTCGCGCAGCCGCTGCTTAAACGCATGGGCCGATTCGCGGCCGCGGCCGTGTGGCATGGGCATATCTTTCGCTTGTGCTTTGGGCGCGTAGTAACGAACGAGTTCGATCAGGTCTTCTTCGTGCAGCAAGTCCAAATAGGTGCGGGTCGACATTTGCATGTGACGTACGACGGGTTAAATAGGGCAGTGCCACAAATACAGTTTCGTCTATTTTAAATCGAATTAAAATATGTCTCAAGTATTTACAGCAATTGGTTGTTTTGTTTGTTCTAAAAAGGAAAGGCGACGAATAGACAGTAGCTCGTTGTGAACCCGTGTCTGTCGACGCGTGTACAGAGAGCGAGAGATGTAATTGTACTCATCTCCGCCTTATCAAATCATTTGCTCGAGTTTAATTTAAATTAAAATCCGTGATCCACATCAGTCCACGAACATTTATTTTAATTTAAATTAAAATCCGTGAACCACTTCGGTCCGTGATCCACATCAGACCGCGAACATTTATTTTAATTTAAATTAAAATCATGAACCTATTCCTCTTGTCGAGCAGCCTTCGCAAGTGTGCCGAGTATCACTGCGACAAGCACTGCATTAAAATGATTTTAGAGCTGACACAAATGCTCTACTCGGCGTGGTGGTTCGGCAGGGACGTGTTTCCGCACCCAGAACTCGACCCATTGCCCAACGATCCGTACAGGCCCACGCACCTGAACCACCCCGTGTCGATCTGGGTTCGCGCCTCTCCAACCCACTATACGTGGACGCTGAATATGGCGTTTGAACTCGTGCGCCAGTACTATTGCCGCTACGGCAAACTGCATGCATGCATGCCACACCTGGAGCGCCTGCAAGCCATGGGCGCACCGCCCACCGTGGCCAAAGAAACGTACACACCGCCGGCCGCCAAGCGCGCCACGGCGGGACTGCCCGACGGCATCGCATACTTTGACTGTGCGATTCATGACAGTGTGTTTCCGCAATGCGCCGTGTACACGGACGGCCAGCTCAACGCGATTGAAACCTACCGTCGCTACTATCAGACCAAGACATGGCAAATGAAATGGCGCGGCGTGGGCGCACCGCTCTGGTTCACAGCACAGCCGGCATCCACGCTGGCTTTGACAAAGGCGTAATTCGGCCCACGCACCCAAGCGTCCATTGGCGCTTGTAACAAAACTGATGCCGTTCCAACTGCAATTGCCAAGCATATTCTCTAAAGTAGTTATTGCTCACCACCGGGCCAAAACGGCGTATGACGCGTGGCTTCCATATCACGTTTGACAGAAACAGCGGCTCGGACATTTTGTTCAAGGGGAAAAGTTCTGCATTTGTCAAATAGCTCATGACGACGCATTGTAGTTCGTCAGGGAGTGAAAACATTGACATCATGTCATCGGGTTAAATAATCAAAAACATTCGTCTTAATCGCATTTCGTATTTACGTATAACACCGCGCGACGTGCATGAACGCGTGGTTTGGACCACAACTCCCGTTGATGTCGCAAGTGTTTGGGTTTTTGCCCGCGCCAGACGTGTGCCGATGGCGCCAGAGCTCGAAAGACACAAAGCTCACCGACATGTTTTGCCAAGGGGCGTGGTTGTCATATGTGCGTCGCTCGCCGGACGCGCGCGAATGTGTTCTGTGCCGGCGGATGCGCGGGCGTAAAGGCCTGTTCCCGTGTACAGATTGTTGCCGAGCCGTGTGTGTCGACCATGTGGTCTCCTGTGTCTCCTGTGATCATGCGGTGTGCACGCAGTGTGCCTGTCAGCGCGGGTGTCAGCACTGTTGAGTCAATGTGAACCACGCTTTTGTATATCATCGGCCTCGGTCGAATCCGTCAGCGCATTGACGTTGCTCGAGCCCACGTGTCGGTTGAAGGCCGCCTCTACGCCGGTCCCGGTGGCTGTTTGGTGCTTGTAATAAGTGTACGTGACGTCGGCTTCGTGCAACTGGCGCTCCGGGCGCTGCGTCGTAGTGACAAACGCTTCGATACCCGTGACACGGAATTTCCGCGCCACGTCAAACATGCGGTACGCCGTGACGTGAAATTCCGGCAGCGTAATCAGATGCATGTTGTAGCCAAACGACGCCAGTTGAGACCCGAAATGCCTCAGGCGCGCATCGACAATAATGTCAGACATGCGCTGGGCGGGGTCAAACCCCTCTGCCAGCATCTCGTTTTTCAGTGCATTCCGTCGTTGTTTGAACGAGGTGCTTCCGTCCGACGTAAACTTGAATTGCGACCGCCAGGCCTCTTCGCCCATCAGGAAATCCATCACGTGTGGCAACATGTCCTGCACCACCTCGTCGGCCCAAATCGCGTCGCCCTGCACGCGCTGCCCGTGCTCTACGACTGTGTCTCGAATCATGTCTTCAAAAACGGCGCGGTAACCGGGCGTGAACAGCGGGTTGCGCCGAAAAGAGTCGTCCATCATGGAATTGCTGTACACAATCATTTTGCGCTCAATGTCGCGCAACACGGCCTGGGCCATCGGTTGGGCCTCGGCGACAAATTTGACGTCCCAGTCAAAGGACGGCGAATGATTGTACAGACCGTACGCACGTTTGCCTTCAGACGCCAGTTTCTCATTGACACCGTCTAAAAAGTCTTTTGCGACCTGTAGGTCCGCGTCAGGCGTCTCCATCCACACGTGCGAGGCCAGACCGTCCGACACGACCCGATGTCCACGCTGTATGGATAAATCGAGACCGTACGTGTTCCCTGTGTCCGGGTTGACGCCTGTCTTCAGGTACAGGTATTTTCCGTCGGGCGACGCACCGCGCGCCCAATCGACAAAGCTGTGTTCGGGGTGCTCTTCGTCCCGCAGTAGTGCCGAGTTGTGGATGCGCTTGGCCGAGTAAGCATCGGTGCGGGCCACAAACGTGACGGCGTCGCCAACACCCATCTCTTGCGCCGCCAGGTTGGCCGAGCGCATAATCAACGCGTAATCGTCGTACGTGTTCAGTTCTTTATCGCCCAGATGGCCGCAGCGTTTCTTGTCGCCCTGGTCTTCAATGTGAATGACATTGATGCCGTTTTCAACCGCCTTGCGCACGGCAATGCGCGTCTTCTCGGGCGTGTTCCATCCTTGTTCGAGGTCGGCCAGTAGCGCAATGTCGTGATAGTTGGTGTGGTCTTGTTCTTCCTGTTGTTGCACCAAATGCGCGCGGTACAAATGTTCGTTGATTTCCGAGGCGCAATTGGCCGCTTCTTCGGGGACAACGTGCAACGTGTCGGGCAGGCACATGCCCAAGCGATTTTTCATGGCGTTGATTTGCCAGCCACCCGCATACGGTCCTACGCGTCCGGCGCCGCCGGCCACGACGTTGACCGCCGCCACACCGTTGCTCGTGCCCAAAAAACCGTACGAGGGGTTACGGCGCAGGTAATTTTTCAAAAATGCACCACGCCGTCGTGTCAGGTCGACGCCGGAGAGCGGCGCGTCAATGTCGGGCTCAAATCGAATGGGTGTGAACCCATTCTCGTGCGCCAAGGCGATGGCCGCCACATCGTGCACAAAGTCGGCGTCATCGTGGATGTATGCGTCGACAATGTGTCGAATGCGCGGCTCCACATCGTCCATGGGCACGTCGACGATGACGTCGTTCTGCACCCAATTACGCACCTGCGAGAGCGCAATTTCGGCCGTGGCCATGTCTTCCATCATGCCGTGCAGGGCCACAGCTCCGTTCCCGTCGAGCCAGGCCGCGATGTATTTGGTGGCAACGTCGAGCGGCGGGACGACGTCGACCTCTTGCGGCCGAAGGTTGGTGGGGAAAAATTCGGTCGCCGCGGGCAAGTCTGGCTGAATGGCTTTTTGGTGTTCCGGAATACGATTTTCAAACAGGTCTTTGACAGGTTGAATGAGGCCGGGATGGGCCACCCATGCGCCATCGCACCCTCGCGCAATTTCTAATTCCTTATCGGCGGCAATTTTGGCCAAGACATCCTCTTGGTCTTGGCCGGACGGAATAAAAGCCGACATGCCGCCCATGGCATGAATGTTGCGGCGGTGGCAGGTGCCGACAATTTGGCGCACGTAGGCTTCCATGAACGGTGTGGACATGGTCAACAGGCTACGGTCTTCGAACGGATGCTCGGGTAGACACTTCATCATACTGAACAAATAGTCCCAGCGGCCGCAATTGAGGCCGACGATTCTGCCTTGGAGAGCATGGATAATTTCATCCGTCTGGAACACGGCCGGGAATGTCTCGATGAGCACGGTGGTTTTCACCGTGTTGGGCGCGAGCCCCAAAAAAGTTTCGCATTCGTGCAAGACGGCGTCGACAAACTGGGCCTCTTCGTACGACTCCAACTTGGGAATGTACAGATACGGCTGGCGCCCACTGTCGACCATGGCGTGGGCCGACCCTTCTAAGAACTCGCTCATGTCAAAGAGCATGGCAGAACCGCCGTCGTGATGCGGCAGGTGCAAACCGCGCGCGCGAACGTGGAGTGCCGGCGGACTTGCGTTCTGCAGTGCGTACGTCTTGGCAGGCGTTTCTACGCGCAGGCTGCGGTCGACGACGCCGCGGATGTTGTCGTGGGCACGGCGTACGTTGTCGGCCGTGGGCGACATGGAATCTTCAAGGTCGAGCATGTACCCGTCTGCCTGCGAGTTCATGGCATGGATGACCATTTTGGCGTCGTTGCCGGGACCTGTGATCTCGACGTGTCGGCATGTCAGGTCACGGGGCGTGTCCGCGCAGTGCCAATCTGCCTCGCGAATGTGACGAGTATCGTCTCGAAATGCCAACAAGGGCGTTGCGCGGTTTTTTAACAATTGTGCACGCTGCTGATCAAACAATTTCGAGACGTGGCGAAACATACAAATCAGAACGAGGATATATTTATAGAGAATATTCATTTATTTTCCTGGATGTTGGCAATGTCGTCGGTTCTATTTTTCATATATTCAAAGAAAGACCAAAAGTCCATATGTTCTTCGCCCTTGGGCATGACCGCCTGCATAAACGCATTGGCTTGGCCGTCCGCGTTCAGACCCTGGTAGGTGGCGATGCGCTGCGTCAGCGATTGTAGCGCCACGTCGTGTATCATTTTCTCGTGTTGGCGCCGCATGTCGAACTCTTGCCGTACGCGCGCGAGGGCGAGCTCCTCGTCGAGAACAATTTGCGTTTTGGCGGTTTCAAAGGCCCGTGTCTTGGCAGTGAGCTGGCCCTGTGTTCTTTGAATGCAGTTTTCGACGTGTAATGCGGCAATATGTTCAATTTCGTCGGAAGACACGCCCATGTTGGAATCCTTGTCGAGTTTGTCGAAGAGAGAGCAAATTCGCTTGAACTGTTGCGGATCGTACCCGTCGGGACATTGCAGGACGGGCATCTTGGTCGGCCGACTTCCCATGGTGCTCATTCGGTGCGCGAGTTTATACGGGGTTTCGGCCGAGTGGCGCGCAATAGACCCTGCTCGTACTGCCGTAGTGTTTGCATGTCGTCGGAAGACAACCGCGACACTTGGTCGGCGCGAAGGTTGCCTCCGAGGTGTTGGTAGGCGCTGAAGAGCGCATGGGCCATCACCGACCACGCGTAGCCGGGTTCGCGCGTCTCAATGTGATCGACCAACAGTGTGGACAATGCCTCCGAGAGGCGTTGGGCCGCGTCCGCCAACGGCATGCATTCGTAGTTGAGCAGCGTCTCGGTGTTCCAACCCGAGGCGCTCGGTCTGCACAAGAGTATTTCGCGGTTGTTCGACAGCATGATACCGGATTTCTTATGCGCTTTCATCTGACGCTTGATGGCATGTTCGCACCCCTCGTAGTCGACGGTTTCACCGCGCCAGCACGACGTAGGCTGAAACTCGTGGCGTGTCCACGGCGCCGCGTCCGTCGTAATATGAAACGCGTCGTCATAAAATCGCTCAAAGGGTATCCACATCTTGTGCACGGCGAACAGGCTGCGCTTGGGCAGGACCAACACGGCGTCGCGCTGCGTCGACCATTGCGTTTTATTCCATTTAAACGTGTCCAAGGTTTGGGCGTCGAGAAACCCCACGATCGCAGGATTCAAGCGCAAAAAGCGCGGGGCGTCCAAGAGCCAGCGTCCGTCTTCGCTCGCAGCCGTGCACTTGACGCCGCGTTCGCGCAGAAATTCGCGCACAACGTCAAAGGTCCAGTAGCCGCTGGCGGTACAGTAGGTGGCGATGGGGTTTTGGGTGCGCTGTACCAGTTGTGCCGCCGCGCGGTTGAGTGCGCGTTCGTCGATTTCGTACAAGAGATGTGCCACCGCGGCGAGGGCTTTTTTAGCGCCCACTTTAAAATCAGACATATGGTCGCTTTATCTCTGACTAAATATGTGAAAAAACTGACGCGTCAGGATTTAACCATGTCTCCGAACAAGACCCACATGAAAAGGTCGACGCCCGCCAGCAGGCACGCATACCTGCGCAAACGCCTTCGCCAACAGTGGGAAAGTGGTCGCAAGGGACGCGTGCACACGCCCAAGCCCCTCAAGCGCGGCCGCGCGGTCTACAGTGCGAGTGCGTCGAGCTCGGACTCGCGGGCATGGCAGCGCCACGAAAGCAAGAAACGCCTTCGCCGGGCAGTTGTGGCTCGCAACAAACTTGCCAAGCTGCCCAAGGCATACAAGCGGGGTTGCAAGAACGCCGGCCGTGCGAACCGCCACATTTACACGAATAAAGACATGTAAGAGTATTCACGCGACGGAGCTGTGCAATGCCTCGAGAAGACGTATGTTGGTGTTCCGGGCACGCTGCGCCACGCGGCGGAGGCTCTTGTTGTGCGCACACAGCTTTTGATAGTGGCGCCTCAACTTGTAATGTGTCATGCTGAAATTCTTGAGCGACGCGAGTAGGAGCTTGTTGCCGCGGCGTTCTGCGTCAAGGCGCGCTTCCAAGTCTTCGACCGTCATCTGAAGACGCGTCTCGCCCGTGCGCGTCTTTTGTGCCGCCTGTTGGAGTCGGAGAACGCGCCGGTGTAGGGCACGGGCGTCGCGGGCATTCGAACCGTGTTTGACCATATTGTGTATAGTAATGTTTAAATACGAGAAGAAATTCCAAAGAAATGTCTAATTTAACACGAACAGGGGTCTATGCCAAAATGGCTCATGACGTGGTACAGGGCAAAGAGCGCTGACACCGCCATCAATAAATTCGTGTCGCCGAGGATCGGCCGTTCTTGCGTGCGCGTGTCTGCCGATTTAGGCGGCGGCGTCGGCGGCCCGTTGGGCGGGGGCGGCGGCGGCATCATGTTGCTGTGTGCGGGGTACTTTTATATTCGCTTTGCGTTGACGCACGTGCCAGCCCTTCTCGGCCATCTCTTCGAGTACCGCCGCATAGCGAGACTGTTGGTCGGCAGACAATTCGCTGTTGGCCAGGCGTGTCGCAGCACAGCGGAATTTGCCAATCATCTGCCACGACGCCGACGAAAACTCTTGGCTCGCCATGTCCAGACACTCTTCGATCTGTTCGTCGAGCTCTTGTGCCGACGTCCTGTGAGCGCGTGTTTCGGCGCGCGCCGCCGCCCGGGCGGTTGCCGCGGCCTCGATCTCGGCCAGACGGTCGGTTTTGAGCGTGTCTTCGAACTCTAGTTTTTGCTCCAAAGTGAGCCGGCGCTCGGGGAGCACGTGTTCTGGGCGCAAACTGCGAAACTCACGGCGAATGCCACTGCGCCCGTCCTCGTAGGCCAGTTCGACCGCTTTCTTGGCATCGAGCACGCGCAAACGCTCGCGCTCGTCTTCCTCGGCGTCTTGCAACTGGTTGACGAGCGCGAGCGTCTGGAGACGCTGTTTTTTCGTCGGCCGGGAGGCCATAGAACGCTTGCGCTTCATGGACGTGTACACGAGGACAGGAAATTAAGTAGTCGTTTATTTTAAACTACTGTACGAACGTTTTAAATTGGCCTTGATCGGCAAGCGTGGCCACAAACTGGTCCAAGGCATGGACTGGAAAGACGTCCTCGAGCGGTACAAACGCGTCGCCACTGGCCGTCAGCTGTGCCAGGATGGCGGCCAATTCTTGAGACACGACGTCGTAGTAAGTCGGCGGCCGAGGTCCGCGTGCTTGTTCGAGCGCGGTCGCCCAGTCCTTTTTGCGCTTCGGCGCCGTGCCCGACCACTCGAGTTGAGCCAATTCCTCCTGTATGTCGGTGACCGTCATCATGGACGCCGGTTTGCGGACCAGTTTGAAAAACGCCGTGTTCGCGTACGGTTCGCCAGTCAGACCGAGCTGTGCCACCCAGGATTTGACGTGTCCGATGAGAGGGCCCATCAGCGCGCGCGACAGCACGACCACTCGCCCGGTGTGGCCGTACCACGACAAGAGTAGCGCTTGCTCTGCCTGCGTGACGTCCATCTCAACGGCAATCTGAATCAAATACTTGACCCACAGTTTTTGCCGATCTTGGGCAGACTTGTTGCCGACTGCCAGCGACGTATAATGGCCGGCCTGCGGGCTTTTGATTTCGACGACGGTGCGTTTGCCACTGGCGAGACAGAAACCGTCCGGCTGACAAATGACGGTGGCATTGCCGTACGCAGGACTGTAACGCGGCAACGTATAGGGAATGCCCTTGACCGTGTATCCGAGTTCTCCGTGATAGCCGACGGGCTGGAACACCCAGCGGCGGGCGGCGGCCAGGCAGGGCACGACCACGTGTTGCCGAAACGCCTCTTCCGTGGACAGATCTGCGGCGGCCGCCAGAATAGATGTCATTTCGCGCAGACACTGGCGGCCGATTCTGTCCTCGATCAGCAGCAGTACAGACTGTTCTGCGACGGCGATCTTGGCCGCTTTGGCATTGAGGAGTTTTTCCCCGAGTTGGTCGGCCATGTTGTCATTAAACAGGCCGCGATTGTTCGCCAGTAGCCACGCATGTCGCTTCCACAGTGCCAGCAGATTCCCTTCGAGGTACTCGAAAGCACGCGCGTAGCCGTTTTGGCCCGACATAATCTGAATGCCGTCGCACCGACTGAGATAATGGATCGCATCGTGTTCGCGCACGTGTCCGCTTGGGAATACAGTGTCCAACAAGAACGCGCCCGGGGCGGTTTTTTTACGGGGATACAGCGGGTAATTTTCAAAGAAATAGGCAATACCAGACGCAGAAGTGCGCAACATATTGCGCACTCCTCAAAACACTTACATACATATGATTTACACTATTCGCTGAATATGCGCTTTCGACCTTTTGTGGGTTTAGTTTGTGTCTTGTCCAGTTCGGGCGTGAGCGAGCGGACGAACGACGGTACGGGCTGAGCTTCGTCGTACGACCGACACGTGCCGACTTGTGTGCGCGATTGCGTTTTCTTGACACGAATGGTGATGGGTTTGGTGGCGCTCTGCATTTGACGTCGGCGACGGTGTTAAATACGGACGTTGGGTCGCCGCGTCGGATTTGACGATCACGAAGGTCGTCCAACGCCGACCGTCAAAATGCCACATCTTCTCGTACATGTACACGGACATGTGGCACGGTTATAGTCCCCGTTCGTATTTAAGGCGCGCGACGCCCAGCACATGCACGACACATACTACGGCATTCTGGCTGGCATTTCTCTCGTTGGCATGTTGGTGTCGTTTTTCGGCCCAGTGGGTGAATCTCAAATTGGCCTGCTGCTAAGCGGCGGCTCGAACGGGCTTGCGATTTGTATTAGTTGTCGCCGTCGCTGCAGCAAGCATAGCGAGGAATCGTAGTATAAATAGGGCACCCTTTTGAAAAAAAAAAATGTCCGTCTGGTCAATAAAAACCGAGCTCTGTAAAGCGCTGCGACTGAAATACGAACACGAAATACAAGAAAACAAAGCGACGATGCACATATACCTGCAGAACCCGGTTGGAATCGGCGAACATCCGCAACATCTGGAAGAGATGGACAAGTTGCTGGAGAACATGGCCAATGCGAAAGACAAGCTCGATATGTTAGATCTGTATTTCAACGAAAGTAGAACATAAATGATTGCACGTGTACACACTTTATCATTGTCGGCGCGCATGGATTGGCATCTCGAGCCGACCAAAGTACAATGCCGCCATCTGGAAAAGCCCTGGACGGCCTCCCTTGCCGCCCTGCAGTCGGCAGATTTCTTGGGACGACAAGATTACATTGACTGGTGGATTTGTGACTGGCTGCAACGCACGCCGTCCGAAACGCCGTTGCCCCTGTGTGTGACCGAATCCTTGCACTGCGACCGCGCTCTGCGCAAGCGTTACACGGCCGCCGTGCGCAATGCCATTGTCCGCGGCGATACGGCTTTTGTCCGCAGCCACTACATACTGCACGACCCCGTGTTCTGGAACTATGTGCGCTTTCCGTCAGTGCCGCAGGATTTGTTTGCGTGTTTGGCCCAAAAGACGGAGATTCCGCGGCGGTTGTGCCCGTTCATCGTGGCCGCACAGCGCCTGGCACTGTTGGAGACATTTGTGCAGCAGCACGGTCCGACCCTGCCACTGCGCGACGCCATCTGTCACCAGTGGGTGGCCGGTGTGGCGTGGTTGCTCCGCGACGGCGCACAAATTACCGAGGACTGCGTCGGACAGGCCGTGCGTCATGCGCACATTTTCAGCCTGGTGACGGACTGCAATCCGGAGGCCACGCAGCGCGATTGGGAGGAATTTTTGCTGCAGTACACCTTGAAGCGCGTGCCGGACGTAGCACAAGTCGAGCAGTGGTTTTATATTCATGGGTTTAAAATCTGAGAACGCCACGCGCCAACCACGCCTCGTGCGGGATCGGGCCGTCCACGGTCTCGACGGTCACGTCGTCGTACACGACATTGCCTTGTGTCCGCAGCAGCAGGGCGTCGCCCTCGCGCAGCATGCAGTGTTGCACGCGGACGGCCACGCGGTGCATGAAGAAGACGGCACTTATATCTCTTAAACGTTTAAAATGTGCAAGTGTGAGTGTGTTTAGTTGTTTGATGGCGTAAAAGGACGGCACGCAGGTTACCTGGGCGATACTGAGATGTTCGACGTTGGGCAACACGCAGAGTGCTTGCATGGTGTGCATGGTGGGTTTGGACAGTGTGACGTGTGTCAAGCGTGGTATACGCGCTGTCCAGCGCCGCACGTGTGCGGGGACATAGTCTTCGGCGTTGGGGATTGTGAGACGGGTGACGTGTTGCAGGTGGAGTGCCGGCGAGACCAGCGCTTGCAAGCGCTTGATGTCGCACAAACGCTGCGGGCCTTTGCGGGCGGTAGGGTTCTGGACAATGGCATTGTGAAGGTGTTCTATTTGACACTGGACGGCGATCGTTTGTGACGATATGCCCTCGGCGATGGTGTCGAGAACAGTGTTGAGCACGCTAGTATCGTCGTTGGCTTCCAGCGTGATGTGTATTTCGTCCGTGTGGCACTTGATGCGTTTGTGCATTTCGTGCCAAAAGGTCTCTGTGCCCACGGCTTCGTCGTCCGAGTCGCTGGGCGACTCGTACTCGTATTCTGTGTCGTCCATTGTGCTTGGTGGCAGGGGTTGATATAGGTTGTTTGGCCACTGGCGATGATGGAGGTGCTTGTACTTGACGTCGCTTTGTTCAATTCGTACCGGCCGAACCAAAGGCTATTGAAAAATCAATGGATGTGATGCACGAAGCGTATTCGGAACGATTCATGTTTCACTTGGACAACCACCACAACGGCTGTGATGTCACATACCTCGACAATTTCAGTGTCTATTAAGTCGCCCGACGACTTCGCTGATCCAATCGTTCATGCGAGCCTTTGCGTGAAAAAGTAGAGAATGAAATAATTTCGAAATATTTGCACATATGTTATTTTTAAAATGTTAGTATAAATGCTGCGGCAACACAAGGGTTATGTCGAATTTTACAATGTATGGTTTTTGTTTGATCGTGTCCGCGTCGTTGGTCGCGTTGCTCTCGATGTCGACAGATTTTTTTGTCCACTGGGTCAATGACATTGTCATACCGTGCCAGCACGATTCAGTGTGGACCGGCGTCTCTTGCAATTGCGACAACACGCGTGGCGTGTACGCTGGCGACTATTGTGACGAATGCCAGTGCGAACATCAGGGCATCTGTGCTATCAGTAAGAAAGGCAATGGCACTCGATGGGGGTGTCTGTGTCCGTCCCATAAGAAGTGGACCGGCCTGTTGTGCGACAAGTGCTATGCCGAGCGACAAGATGAGGTGAAAGCAGAGTGTTCGGGCCCTTGTCTGAATACCTCGACGCATCAGCACTTTGGCATCAAGTGCGACAGAGTGTGTGTGCCCGGCGGATCGTCGTTGGACCCCATTTGTCGCGAAATTGCGTCGGGGGGCGGCGTGTGCAACGCGTGTAACGGGCACGGCACGTGCGGCGAAACGGGCACGTGTGAATGCGACGACGGATGGTTTAATTCCTTGGGCGGCGAACAATGTTCGTTGTCGTGCGAGACCGCGGGCATCGCATGTCCAGAGGACCGTGGTATTTGTCGTTCCATTGGCGGGGAATTGCAGTGCGTGTGCGCGCCCGGATATTATGGACGGGATTGTGACCTTTCGTGCGGGAAACCTAATGGGCAGACCTGTTCGGGTCGCGGGACGTGCGGTCTGACGGCGCTCGGCGTCCCGGCATGTACGTGCGAATTGCATTATGTGGGCGACAGTTGCCAGTACGCTTGCCCCGGCGACCCAACGTACCCGTCTACGTGTTCAGGTCATGGCCGTTGTGCAGTGGAAATGAATGAGACCAGCGGCAATGAGCAGGCCATGTGCACGTGTGGAAAAAATTCGTTGTGGTCTGGCTACGATTGCTCGTGCAATGCGCGTTTTTCGTGTTCCGGTCACGGCACCTGCCAGGACGATGGATCTTGCAAGTGCTACAATTTCACTCACCCAACGCACCAACATTGGGACGGCCAGGCCTGTCATAAATGTCAACCCAACTGGTACGGACGCGAATGTCACTTGATGTGTGACCCGGATGGAGAGTATGTGCCGGACGCGGTGGCGGAGCGTAGTGAACCCACCGATGGCATGTACATCGGTTGTAATGGATTTGGGACGTGTGATGTCATTCCAACAGGCCTCGGGCAGCGCGTGCAGTGCTCGTGTCGCGGCACGGATGCCAGCTCGTTCTGTTCAAAATGTGAGCCCGATTATTATCCGTTGACATCTGTCAAGGCTACGGCCTATTGCACATCGGAATGCAACGAAGCAACGTGTTCCTACCACGGAGTGTGTAACGAGGCTTTTGACGGCACAAATGACCTGTGCATTTGCAACAAGATTACCGTCGGCACGGTTGAATTTGACACGATCGATCCGGTAGAATTCTGTTCCACGTGCAGACTCAATTGGTTTCCGGACCTTCAAGCATCGGAAGAGCCGTGCACGCATTACTGTGCGGCCGACGGTCGCATCGAAAGCCGAATCATTGTGTTTGGCGACGACGACAGAACGCTCGAGGGAGACCTCAACGCGCAAAACGTCTGTGCGCGTAACATCGACCACCACTACGGGTATCAGAATATCGCCACCAACTTTTCTTCTGTCACATATTCACCAGACCCCGACTGTCGCGTGTGTTCGGGCGAGGGCACGTGTGACGCCGCGGGACAATGTGTTTGCAATGATGCCAGAACCGGCATGTATTGTGAAATTGACTGTGGCATCACGGCAAATGGTCAAGCGTGCAACGGACATGGCAGATGTAAGCGCAACGATTTAGATATATGGTTTGACCCCTTTACGACCGAATACCGATGTGAGTGTCAGCCTTACGATACGTATACATCGGAAACACGGCAGCGTCTTCACAAACGCGGAGTAGCAGTCGCGCCGCCGCCGACGCCGAATTATTACGGCAAATATTGCGAGTTTCACTGTCCGCGCTACAATGAGGACATTTGTGCCGGGCGCGGCGATTGCAAGACGGCGCCCGCCACGCCCACACAGAACAACGCAGCCCTCAATCTTACGGCCGGCGTCGCGAAAAAATGTACGGTGGACGAGGACTGTGCCGGTATAGCGGGCGCTTTCTGTGCACGGTTGTCGTCTCCTTGGGATTCGTTGATGTCTGGTGATAAGAGTTTCTTTAGCAGTGGCCCGGAATCGCCGGGGTACTTTTCCTGTGCCACTTCGCAAAACTGTCTGGACTCGATTTACAGCATAGAATGGGACACGTATTGTGTGAACATGTTGAATGGATGGTATCCTAATGTGTTGAACACGGCGTCGTGTACATATCACATCAATGACACCGCGCTGGAGTGCCGTCAAACAATCGAAAACTTTTTCGTGTCTGACAATTACAATAACAGTGGTCAGACATGGTGTGAGTCCGCGCTCGAAAAAATGACTCCCATAGCGTTCAACAACCCCGACGTCCAAAGCGAATGTGGCAGAGACACGCCCGCCTCCGAGTCGACATTCCGCGAAAACACATACCTGTGTCATACCTGGGAGTTAAAAGGGTCGTGCGACTCAAACCCTCAGTGTATTTACGACCAAACGAGTCGCTACATTGAGGAAACGGATACCGTGTGTACCGCCGCCACACTACAAACAACCGGCGACAACGCAGGACGTTGCTGTACGTCGGACGGGGTGTGCCCAACCAATTGTCAAGTAAACCCGGCGTCTCGTCTCTGTCAGACCAAAACGTATTGTCGAGCACGTACTTGCGAAGATGCCATTCTCGACAACAATGTCGAGTCGTTGTGCGTGTCCGTGGAACCCGCGTGTGCGAATCAAACCGCTGAATACTGGGCCACGTTTTGTACGAGCGCTACGGGCCAATTACGAGATGTTCTGAATTCTACGTCGGTACTAGATACTTTTTACACCTGCGTCATGTACGAGAACAGCGTCAATCCGCACAAAATCAGCACCCGCGTGCCAGGGAGTATCGACATCTATGGCCAAGTCAATGTTGGGGGCATTGAGACGGAGACGGTCGCTGTCCAAGAATTTAGGACGTTGCTCCTAGCTTCGCGGACACCGATGAATAAAATGTCCGACTGCGGAAACGCGCTTCGTCAGCTGAATTTCTCCAAGTTGGCGTTTTGCAGCGACCATCTGAATTATGTGTTGCCGAGTTGGTATGTGCATCATACAGAGTCGACTCAGTTTCGGGAATACATGGTACTATGTTCGAACGGCATAGAAGGACTGTATGTGAATTCTGCCACCGCGCTCGACCGCGCCGCTCTGTTGCGCAGAAACTGTAATGTAGAATATAAATGTCAACAAAGGCGCAATCCGTCTTGGGCAAATACATGCAATGACGCGGACAGCACTTTTCGGCCGCCCGCCTGGACGCTAGACTGTTTGACATCCGGTGTGACAGATTTTCAAACAGTGGTCTGGTCCGATTTTCCGGAAGACGTGTCTGACTGCACGTTGCGTGAAAACACTCTGGTCTCGCGCTGGGGCGAGACCCAATGGAACATCAACGACGTCATCACGAAGTTCAAAGACAACTGCGAGCGGGGATTGGAGGCAGCGTGGCTTCCGTCGGAAGAACCAATCCCGGGCGTGTGTGACATGGGTGCCTGTGCGGACGGTCATACGTGTACGTTGTGTTCGGAGACAAGCCTTACGTGTTACGAAGGCGTGCTGTGCGTCGCAGACGACAACATCGACTGTCTTGAAGATCAACCGTGCCGTAACGGCGGTGAGTGTCACCAACCTGATTTCTTCCTCGCATCCAACAAGTACCTCTGTGAATGGAAACACAGCACACCCGTGCTCGCGTATATTGCAGGCAACGAGTATTCGGCCGAACTCACGAGTCGGGATGTTCTCGTGGTGCCGGGCGTGACGACGGACACGGACGGCGTGATTGTCGTGGTCAAGGACAACCGCACCGTTGAAACCATGACAGACCCTGACGTCTTTGAAGATGCCGACGTGCGTATTCAGTGGAGCGGCTCGCCCGTGAACTGTACCGTCGGGGAGCTTTTTTGCCCGCGGACCAACACATGCGTGCCCGACTGTGGCAACTGTGGGACGGTGCACGGCACGGTCTGCTTGGGTCAACCCGTGGCGGACGCCAACACAGGACCGGTGCTGCCGCCTGCACTGCCCCCGTGCACCAGCGGCGACACCTACAATTGGTACGAATACTGCTCGACACAGTCGCTGGGCCAAAGTCTCAGTACAGCCGCCGGCAACGGTCTCGAAGACGCCTGGTCTGGTTACAACGCGCTGCTCGGCCCGCACAAACTGTTGCTGACCGACACGTCGGCCACTGTGACCGGCAACCTCGAAATTGTCATCGATACGTCCGCCTCTGATGCCGCTGCATCCCTATCCTTGGCCATCAACGGCGCAGAGTCTGTCTGGCACGTGTCAGATTTGTCTGGCGTCGGCGGAACGATACGCGTTCCAGGCCAAGGTCGCAAAGTGGTTGTCCTGCGGGCCATGTTCGGTAAAACATTGATTCTGCAATCCGTAAAGGTGAACAACACCCAACAGATCTCGCAGTTTGGCGACACGCTTGACCGACACCGCTTTTACATGGGCGAAGAGAACAACGTGACCAATTATGCTGCATGGACTTTTGAGGCCGACGGTACAACTAGTATTTATCGCGAACAACAAGAGTCGCAGCCGAGTGTGAATGCGATTAAGTGTTGTACGGTGCGTTCGTTGTATTGGAATCAGTGTGCCCTCGTGACGACGAACATGACTGCTATCAAACAACAGGTCGACGCGTACGCCTGTCCGAACGGCACGAGCAGCATTGCGGTAGAAACGTGCACCGAAGTGGACGACAAACCTATACGTTGCATTGCGAAGGCGATTCCGCCCAACGGTCAGAGATGGGCGCTGAAGACATCGTATGAAAAACGCATTCATGGGTGGGCCAAAGTGCAGTCAGAAAAAAAGACGGCCAACATGGACGTGTATAATGCCGACGCGTCGCCGATCGCGCGCGTACACGTGTTACAGAACAGAGTATACGTGAACGACGTGGCGACTGAATGTCGTATCGAGACACACCAATGGTGGCATTGGACGATTGATCTCCAGGCGGTTGCCGAGAGAGAGTTTCGGTCAGACGCGGAAATTTCCATCCATACCGATTTGACTGAACGTGCGAATCGTAAATTATTTGAACAGACGTGGAATATTTCCGTCCGCGTGGACGATTGTCTGTTTCAAGACACGTATGTCATGACCACAACAGCGCACGAGCGCAAGACGCCCGGGTTGCTGGGGAGTCACTTTCATCATGTGACGGATACGCCCGAGCACGTGTGTGCGGCCCACTGTCATGCCCACGAGGAATGTCAACAATGGTCGTGGACACCGTCGGGCCAAGATTGCTTCCTGCATGCTGCGCCGTGCCGTGACGGGGGCTGCGTGCTTGGGTCGCACGCCATGAACACATACCATGCTCGCGGGGTGTCTTATTTCGACATATGGAGTTCTGCAAAGAATACCCGAGTATGGTGGAATCACATTCGTGCCGAAGATATTATTGAAACGCCGACTCAGTTTGTGTGTCAACCGGTTGATGTGGAGGCGACACTGCCCAAAACATGGCAAGCACCGTTCGAGGCATTGTACACACCACTGGTAGTGGACGCGACACGCGTGTGCAATGCCATGCATACCATGTGGCAAACCCTGCCTGGGTATACCACAGGCCACTGTTCCTCACCCGGAGATTGCGAGTATGAAATCAACGACATGGCGAGCTGTGCCAATTATATTGAACACGCAAGACCCAACGTCTCGTCTGTGCACGCGTGCGAGGACGAAAAGGCAATCTTTCTCGATCTCGACTGGACGTCGTATTGTCAGTATGAACGGTCTTTTTATGCTGACAGCAACCAAGACATTCCGTTCCTCGGAGGCCGCGAGAGTGCCATCCCGAATGAGACATTGGAGCAGATGTGTCAGAAGGTCCGCGAGGTTCGCGATACCGCCGACAGAGAATGCCAAGTACCTGTCGACAGTGAATGGTATCGAAACTGTTTTGAGCGCACGTCTGCGTATGAAATGTTCTGTTCCGACGACTGTATTGCCTCTATCGAATCCATGCTGGACGACTCGAAAGGGTCGCCGTCCATTTGTACACTCCGCAAAGAATATTTGGATATCGATACGATTGTCGGGCTACACGGGGAGTGCCAATGTTCGCTCGACGACTTGATCGTCACCGACTTTTGCTTGTCGCAAAACGCCTATCACGAGGGCAATTATGTCAAAATACCCGAGCTGCATAATTCCCAGTGTTCTGGCGATTGCCAATTGAAATTACAAGACTCCATGAACAGAACTGAGTGGCGCAAGTGGTGCAAACAGCTGTCTTCTGGCTCGATACCCGGGACGTGTTCAAACACGATATGTGAATGCGACACCGACAACCTTGGCGTCGCGGGCAAAATATGCGAGTTGGACTGCCCAACTGGTGATGACAACGGCGAAGAAGTGGCCTGTTCCGGCAGAAATGGCCGCTGTTTCGCGGTCGACGCACAAGAGATCGTCGATGACTTGGAAACGCAACACTTGAATGGCGAATTTCGAGACGCGTCTTTTTTGGGCTCGAATTTGCCGGTGTGGCAACGCGGACCGTCTCCGACTGCCGAAGGGCGTTGTCAATGTGCACTTGGCTCCGGTTCGACGTGCTCTATACCCTGCGATAAATGCAACAACGGGACGTATGGATACGACGCAGCGTCACAGTATGGTATTTGCGATTCTTTTAATGGGGTGTGCCGGGCGCTGGCTCCGTGGATGCGATACAACTTTCAGAAAGCGGCGCTTGAAAACTTATCCCCGAACACAACAGTGTTTGAGACCTCGCTCGGACTCGCAAAATGGGTGGATGCCGACCGCTTCCTATTCGAAGATGACGCAACTCTCCTGGAGCGCGCCTTAAAGTACGCGGGCGACAACGAGGGGTTACACACGCCGACGATGGCCATACCGTCGTTGGAGGAACAGCAGGCCATTTTTTTAACCCTAGAGGTGTTTCCACAGCTCTGTTGGGACTCAAACACGGCAACTACAGACGATGCATTTTTTGACTATCTCAATAACGAGCAATCGGTGACACGGCGCGGGCTACGTTTGGATACTGCGGCCATGGACCTGAAAACAGTCCACGTGACGACGACGCCGTGCAGGCCCATTCAATATTTGTCAAGCCTGTCCTTGTGTTATGACAAAGGCATACTCTATGCCATGGATCACAACAACGAAACGCTACTGGTTCTGCAAAGGAACGGCGGCGGCATCCTGACCAGGGATATTAATTACATTACACTGCTGACGGAAGGTGTGTATTTGGAGGGCATGACATTCGCAAAACACAAAGACGGCATCCTTTACGCGTTTGGCGGCAACATTGAATACCCGGGCAGCAACCAGATGATGAACAATTTGTATGCAATTCAGGTGGAACGCAGACCTTGGAGTCCTCGTGATATCGTAATTCTGACTTGGAACGCTGTTCCGATGACTGGTTCGCTGCCTCTGGACCAATCTTTTGCCCCAATCGTAGCGTCCGACTACGAGTTGTATATTTTATCTCAAACTCCGGAGAGCAATCCACCCAAGTACACTATGTATGCCGTTACGCTGCCTACGCCATTGGTAACCGAGGGCATTTCGAGAGTCCATAGCGCTGTTCCTGGCGACAGTGCGGTCAAGAATATGAAGGTGGACGACGCTGGCCAAATAACCATCTACTATACGAACGACACGTCGAGGTCGTTCAAGCCTGGTTCTTCTACGCCATATGGTAACCTGACCCACACCAGCGTACACGTGGATGACATGACTACAGTATCGGGCGATGACGCGAATATCACGATGACATGTCGCGCACAGTTGGTGCACGACGGGAATAATACAATGTTACAGTTGGCGAACCAGACTCTGGCCACCGTGCGCATGCAGACGAATTCTGTGCACATTTATCTGGAAGAATGGACGGCCATTGACGTGTCGACAGATGCGTCAATCGTGCAGAGATTTGAAGATACGTTGGTCTTTGGTACGCGTCTAATGGATTCGGACAGTGAATATTTGGCCGAGCAAGACAAAATGCAAGCCCTGGACTTGGTAGAGCGAATTTACATGCACCAAGGAAGATGGCATGCGGCGGACATGTTCTATATTAAAACGCTCATGTCGCCACAGTTGTGGCCGCAGCAAAACATGTTTCAACATTTGACCTTGGTCGACCATTATTTCACGGACGATTTCGAGAGTGCCTTGATACGTTGAATGTTGAATTCTTTGATAACGCCATTCAAACTACACCCAGTCAAGTATCGGTGAACATTGAGGGGAGCACACCGTCGCGCCGCCTTTTCATGCAAGGAAACTATGTAGAATCCCAACTACCGTATACTCAGACGTTCTACATGAACGGGCATAGGATGAAACTCGAACTGACTTGGACGGCAAATGAATTAATGTTCACCTTGCGAAGAGATGGTGGTAGTGGATTTGTTCGGTGGACCTATTCTGATGTGTGCCAAACGTTCGTGCTGAGCATTGAAATTGAAGAATGGCTCACGTACACGACAAAAAACCCTCAGGGCACGAGGTTCATGCATGCGTTTTCGAGTCAAACTGGGCGAACGGCCATGTTTAATTTTTTCGTAGCCCGCGAAGCATTGTACACATACTCGATGAACCATCAACTGTCCGAATTTTTGGCGTATTCCGCCAGTCACTGTGCCGTGACGTCTTCGGAAGCGTGTCCAGGGTTACTGCCGCACATAGAAGTGCCCTGTTCGGGACATGGCCGTTGCAACACTGCGTGCCAGTGTGTCTGCGAAGTGGCCCCCTCGGTCTTACAGACGGAGGACAGCGCCATGCAGACGGTTGTTGTGTCCAAATCGCCGTACCGTGGAACGGGTTGCGAAATGACGTGTCCGGGTTTTGATGGGTACGATATCGCGTCCGTGTGCTCGGGCTCGGGCACATGCCAGTATGACGGGACATGCGCGTGCGAACAGGGTTTTATTGGCGACGCTTGCCAGTTCACATGTCCCCTCGGCGCCGAAGGAATGCCGTGTTCCAGCCATGGCGGATGTGGGACGCGCGCGACAGAAACCGCCTCGTTCCAGTTTACTGGCGACGATTATCTTGACGCCATCGTGGCCACCAACAAAAAAAATTATATCATGGCCCTCTCGGACTTTTACGGCCGCTGCTATGCTGAAAACTATGTGAAACAAAGTGCCGAATTCAAAGGAGACATAAAGACATCAAACGGTAACTTCTACCGTTCAGACACCGCTTTTAAGGAATGTGAGCGCATTAATGTACTTTTGCGTCAAAATGCCGATATGAACCGGGACGAAGAATTCAGGGACTATCCATACGGCATGTGTATAGGGGTGATACAATACACGGCCAACGAATATATTGTCGCGACACTCAGACGCCCTAATCCCATCAGGAGGACAGACGATTGGCTGGAAATGTTTAATTGTGAGTCGGGAGAATGCTCGTTGGAACCGGCCGAGACCAACGAAAATCCTCTTCGAGGGTTTTCAACCAAGCGGCTGGGCTCGTCGTTTGAAATGACCATGAAATATGTGCACGGGGCGTCGTCGGGTACAGAGCATTACAGGGTCAACGGAAAGGATTTCTATATCGTGTCAGATTGGTCACCCCGTGCATTTAAAGTCACCTTCCGTTCGGCCAGTAGCAATAATGCAATCATTATTGAGGCGCAGCAAAATGTGATGATGTTGAAACTGGTCGTCGAATCTCAATCCATGTACTACAAACTGTACACAGACTATTCACCCGTACCGTCCGACACGGGTTCATTGTGGGTGGCGCCGCTGTTCGAAAACAAGTACATTCAACTATACTATGCGTTGGACGGGAACGTTTTAATGAAAGATGTGCCGTATGCTCAAAAAGAACGCGCCGAATACGACTGTGACTTAGAACCTCTGTGCGAGGGAATCATACAGTGGGATGCTACCTTTCGCGAAAATTTATTTTCGCTGTACTCGAGTGCTAACACAGTCGACGGCTTTCAATCGGTCGTCATGCCGCTCGATCCACACTTGTATTTCGCCAAAGCGTCCTTGATATACCAAGGACGTGGCAACGGCACGGCAACATGCGACACGATTTCAGACAAACGCTCCAAATATCCGTCAGTGCAATACACGGAAGTGTATGACATTCCCATTGTAAATGTTGACCTGTCACTGGTCAAAGACGACGAAACGCAGTCCGTCGTCATCGGTAACGGGCTTTGGACACAGTGTTGGCGACGAGACCAACAGGCGAAGACAAAAAAGGACTGTTACGACAGCGCGAATGCAGCAGACCCACGCGCACTCGGCTTTGCCTTTTCAGACGACAAGGAGGTATGCTTGATTTATCATCAGTTAACCGACCAGACCAGGATTAAACTGGACCGTTACAACAGCGAGTCCCGTCGGACAGAATTTCAACCGTGCAATACAGAAAACACATATTGGCGGCCCAACCATAACACGGAAAGTTAACACATATATTATTCCTTATTTAATTAATATTCGTATTTAAGACTGAGTTCGGTACATCAGACATGATATGGGTATTCGTGATTTTGTGGATGGTGCAGGCCAATGACGAATGTCCGTCCGGCCAATACCTAAACAGTAGTACCAACCAGTGTGTTGGGTGCCCGGCTGGTTATAGCGCAGAAGATGCCTACGCGAGTTGGAGCGCAGATTCTAACTCGAGTGCACAATCTACGAACTCGAGTGCAGAATGCTTTGCATGCAGTGTCGGAAAATTTCAGAACAACACCGGTGCAACAGAATGCTTTGCATGCAGTGTCGGAAAATTTCGGAACAACACCGGTGCAACAGAATGCGTTGCATGCAGTGGCGGAAAATTTCAGGACACCACCGGTGCAACAGAATGCAAGAATTGCACATATGGCTGGTCCGGGACAGCGGTCGGTCAACACAGTTGTACACAGTGTCCCACCGGATGGGCCACTGACGGTCAACACAATTGTACACAGTGCCCCGCCGGTTCGGCCGAACTCTTTGGCAATTGTACACGATGCAGTGTCGGAAAATTTCAGAACAACACCGGTGCAACAGAATGCAAGACGTGCCCAAATGGATGGGTCGGGCCAGCGGCCGGTCAACACAATTGTACAGAGTGCCCCGCCGGATGGGCCGAACTCTTTGGCTCTTGTACACCATGCGAGCCTGGTCAGTATTCCGACGCACCTAGAAGAACATCCTGTATCCAATGCCCGGCAGGGTTTGAGCAACCGAATTCGAGTTCTACGGTGTGCACCGGCTGCGCCGTAGGTCAGTATTCAAACAATGACAATAGGAACTGCGGACTGTGTCCTTCTGGCTTTGGCACGGATGTTGTCAAGAGTACCAATTGCACCAAGTGTGGCACAGGCCGCCGAAGGGCTAATAACGGCACGTGCGTACAATGCGAGTTCGGCAAGTTTTTACTGGAAATCAACTGTGCTACATGCCCTCGCGGTTATCAACATACGGCCGACAGAACTTCTTGCGATATATGTCAAATAGGGCGATACTCAAATAACGGTTCACCATGCCGCAACTGTAGCGATCCAAATATGACCAATATTCGAAACGGGACGGGCAGCTGGAAATGTTGCACGGTCGGTCAGAGCTGCTCTGATTGTGCCGCCGGTAAATATCGTTCTGGCGAAGAGTGCAAAGATTGCCCCCAAGGGTACGTCGCCCAGGCGGCATCGGATTCGTGTATCAAATGTGCCGTCACAAACGGGTATTACCAAGACATGAACGGCCAAAAAGATTGCAAACTCTGCTCTGAAGGCCAGGAAGCTATCTTTGACCGACAATGTCGTAATTGTCCTGCGGGATTTGCCGAGAACGGATTCTTTGCATGTGAAGCATGTCCACGGGGTTGGTACTCGAATGAAACAGCCGGGGCAAACAAGGTTTGTCAAGCATGCTCAACCGGTAAGACGACGGAATCAAACAAAGCCGAAAGCGCCGAGGCATGCACGGTCAGTTGCACCGGGCAAATCGTAAATACTTTTGGAGCGTGTCAGCTGTGTAGCGCGGGCAAAGCGCAGGACGGAAACGTCTGCACCGACTGTGCGCCCGGTTTCTACAGTGCAGAACCGGGAAAAGATTGCACGCAGTGCCCGAACGGATACAGCACCTCGCAAGAAGGGCAAGTCAACTGCTTTGCATGTCAACCAGGGAAGTGTCGCTGCTTATGGGGACAGTACTTGTCTCCCGATGGTTGTCAACCGTGTCCGGCCGGATATTATTCCGCCGGGGACGACATCTGTACAGCGTGTGCAAAGGCACACTATCAAGACGAGGTTGGCCAACATTCGTGCAAATCATGCCCGCCCGGAAACTATTCGGACGAAGTTCGGTCCACGGCCTGCAAAGCATGCACCAGTGGCCGTTTTCAACCGAACAGTGCCTCGGAAAAGTGTCATGATTGCCCCAAAGGACGATTCTCGGATGCCGGCCAAGAGGAATGTACCATGTGCCCCGAAGGCAGATCTACGGAAGCTCTCGAAAGCGCAAACGTTGATAGTTGTACGATTTGTCCCGCCGGGTATATCGAATCCGAACGTGTATGCATCGCATGTGCAGAAGGCCTTTATCAAAACGAAAGGGGCGCAGTGGTGTGCAAATCGTGCCCGGACGACAAATGGTCTTCGCCCGGGTCTGCGAACGCCAGCGAGTGTTTCGAATTGGGAAATTTGGTGACGTATACATTTGGCAATTTGGCCGATTCCAAACCCGAAACTTCGTTCACCACGTCGTGCGAACTCAGAGCCAACTTTGTGATGTTGTGCCCTGCGTGTACGTGCGATGCAGACAGTCGCAACGGATTCTGGGCCGGGCCTGTGTGCAACGAGTGCGCGCGCGGGTTCGCCACGCGTTACTGCACATCCATATGCCCGGGTTACGACGGCATACACGATTCAACCATTTGCAATGGAAATGGACGCTGTTGGTTTGGTCTTCTTGGCAACGGCCTGTGCTACTGCGGGGGCAAAAACGTGCTCGATTCGTCCGCCGAAAACGTATTCGTGGACGTTCAGTATTGTCCAGCCGGTCAGATTTGTCCAGGCTACGGAGTTGAGAAAAGGTCGGAGACTGCCTACGTGCCAAACTATTATTTACTGAACTATAGACAATACTCGGCGTTTGTACTGCAGATGACTGAGTACACGCCAGCGCGCGGGCACATGTGGTTCAAGCGATACTCACAATCTAAAGGATTTGAGAACACGTGCACACAATGTACAAGACAGTATTCGGATAGCGTCGTCACATCTGTGGGATACTGGAATCCAGAGAAAGAATATGTCTTGTTCCCCACAAACGCCCAAAGCAAAACTGGATTCCACGGTGAAAATTGCCAACACGAATGTGCCGTATGCTTGAACGGTGGGGAATGCGTACATTCGCCACACACGTTCACGTATTCGTACACCATAAAGGACACTTTTCGTGCACAGAAGAGCGCGAACCTGCCTACGACCACTTGTTTATGTACCTCAAACGTATACGACGCCAGCAATATGTGCTGCCCGAACGGATTTCAGCCGTACATATATGATGGAAAACGCGGCACGAAGCCGTACAGCCGATATACGAATGTTCCCCACGTCACAATGGTCGACGACGACGATAGCCGTGGATATTACGTCGACCGAGACATTTACCTAGAGCCGGGGTTGAAGATACCGTACAAACAGCCCGAAGGGGGAAATTTCACGACCACCCAAGGTCGCACATTCGTCGCACAGGAGTTTTCAGCCGTAGGACCATATAACAAACACGTGTACCACGGCACGTCAAGGGAAATATGTAGGGCGTGTCCCGGCCTGTTCGGCAAAGGCGTTCGCGCAGTTACGGACCTTATCGAGACCGAAACGCAAGCCGAAGACTATTGGTGGAATTTTCCGGCATCGGCCGGTGTCAAAAAATGCAACGGCAATCAGGGCGTGTGCGATTTTTATCGGTACGAAAGTGAGTTGGACGTGGATTTCATGGGAAGCGTGCATGACTGGGCGCTGGTGCATCGCGCCAGGCTCTGCGAAGATTCTATTGGAGGACGTGTTGGCCAAATCAACACTCTAGAAGAATGCGTGGCATATGGACTCGCACAAGATGCGTCGTTTGTCGGTTGGGCACCAGACTATTACCGCGGCGGGGTGGACCTGAACATGACAAAACAGGCCGACAACACCGTCCTTCATTACGATTCAGCCGACATGGCAAAAAATATAGCACTCGCCGGAGCGAAACCGGCGTGGGCCAAGAAAATGACGACAAACGAATTCACAATTGTCGCCGATGCCCTGCCAATACCTGACGCAGACTCCGAATACCAAATTTATCATACACTGCAAAAAAGATGTCTGGCCTTTAGGACCTGCGACAATCTAATCGAACACCCGACCATCCGTGCTTTTAATGTATATTGGATAGAGCGCGGCAGAGGTGACGAACGGCTAGACTCGGCCACGTTCAATCGTTTTGACACATGCTTTACATACACAAAGAATTATGACCATGTAGAGAACGCCGACGGTTCAAAGTCTGATACTGACATTGACGATGCAAAAACGTCCCAGCGGCAGACGTTCGGCCTGTATTTGACACAATCCTACGCCCAAGGCAAAGACCCATTTTTGGGCGGACAGTGTCCAAAAGGCTACTTTTGCAGTCAAAACAGTCAAGGTATTGGGTTCAAGGAGGCCTGCCCGGTCGGTTATTATCAGCCTCGGCAAGGACAAACGCGGAGCGACCACGACGTCCAGTGCAGTCGCATAGACTATAGCAATTCAAATTGTCAGCCCAACCTCGCCACCAAAAACATATCCGATTATGTCGACAAAGTGTGTCTGCGCTGTCCGCGCACTTCGTTTTCGTCTGTGGGAGCGATGGCATGCACGGAATGTCCGCCCGGGCGCGTGAAAAAAATATCGGGTCAATTTGATCCGGGTGCTCTAAACGTGTTCAACATTCCCACCGCCTTCACAGACGGTGTGACGTGGAAATGGTTTTACATAGCGAATGAACAAGGTGCAGTCGGAACTGATTGTGCGTTGACTCCGTCTTCTATGATTCATGTGCCCACTGCGAACTTTAAAATGTTTGAAAGCGACAAGGACGACCAATTTTTGCCTGTCATATCTTGTCCGTTTGGCTTTTCGTCGCAACCGGGCACTTACATCGTGGAAGACATATGGGGTTTGGATAACATTCTGAAAATCGACAGGGATGTCATGAAAGCGCCGTATATTTATATAGACGGGTCGGCGACCATAGAGGTACTCGATAAACCGTGCGCGTGCAGCGACCCGTCAGGCGGAAATACTTATTATGTTCCAGTGTCCAGGGAACAGTGCGAAATGGCGGCCAGCGGGTTGGACGAAGAACAAGGCTGGAACATCAATGGCGTAACGGATGGACTATGGCACGGTTGTATCAAATCGCCCCATTCAAGCTACCTGCAATACAAATATGACCCCACGCATGTCTACAACTATCCGAACAACGTAAAATACATCTGCGAAAGACTTGAGCGGGCAGAAAAACTCATCGAAGAAGTGACGGGCGCGTATTGTTACCCGTGTCCCGGGGACGGTATGACCGGACCCGGTTCTGGCATCTGCTCCACTTGCACGGGAAACCTCATCAGAAGGAATATGAAACTAAGTCTCCACAAACTCGTCGTCAATTCAGAAGCGCGCATGTATTATTGTGACGCCGATGGACATGCCCACCATCAGGTCGCCTCGACCACACCAAACCCCATGTCACTCCCTTTCAACACACTACCAAAGAAATGTAATATAATTACGCGCAACTCTACGGATCGACAGAACGACATTGCACATACCAAAAATATTCAAGCATGGTACTACCTCCAGAAGCCTGGCCGCGTATGGAAGGCAACACACGTTTTCGGAGTCATTCAAGACTCGACGATGCAAGGCGCCAGCATTGAACTCACTGTGTCCGACTGCATATTGGCCTGTTCGACCGTGTTTAATACGTCGTATAATTCGTCAGGCTATGTCAAACCGACACGCGTGGGGTATGCTCTGGCTGTAGATAAACGTCATCATTGTCTGTGCAATGAGGGAAACGACACCATACAACAAGACTGGAGAGTCGTCGATTCGACGTGTTCAAACCAAGGTTCAAACAACGAATGTATAAGTCCCGGAGAGGTTGTCGTCACATGGTACGAATCGACCGTCGCCGACGACTGGAGTAAGACTAACTTTCCATTGTGTGGTGCATGCGGCGCGGGTAAATATTTTGAGTCTTCAATTGCGGGGACATGTGCCGAATGTCCAGAGGGAAGATTCACGTCGAACAGGGAAAGTGTATCAGCATGTTTCTCTTGTCCAGCTGGGTTTTTCCAGAACACGACAGGCAATGCAGGATGCCGGCAATGTCGTAGTGGGTTTTACAATGGCGTAGAGACACAGTCAGTGTGTAAAGCATGTCCAGTGGGTTACCACCAGAACGAAGACATGCAGATCAACTGCAAAGAATGCGCAGCAGGTTATTACCAAAATAATACAGGCAGAGGCCAGTGCGTCGAGTGTCAACTAGGGCGAAGCCGAAATACAGCAGACAACGCCACCTCGTGCAAAGAGTGCACAAAAGGCACTTTCGCAAGCGTCAGAGGGAAAACCGCGTGTGAACAGTGTTCGAGAGGCCACTATCAAGAAGAAACGGGCAAAGAGAGCTGCAAAGAGTGCGCAGCAGGCCACTATCAAGAAAAAACGGGCAAAGAGAGCTGTGAAGCCTGCTTCGCGGGTCAGCATCAAGACGAAACGGGCCAACAGAGCTGCAAGACATGTTTGAGTTATACATGCGTCATGAAAGTGTTTACTTTAGGTAATAATGTTAGGCGCGAAGTACTTCGGTATTCCGGGACTGACACAGACTGTCCGTACCCACCCAATGCCACATCATCGACAGAGTGGCCGCTTGGGAACTGGTGGAACAGGGAGCTGCAGCGGTCCTTGGACCTTGCGACAACAGCAATTTGGAACGACGGCACATTGTGCAGTAACGGAGACAGACAATTCTGCAACACCCTCATGCCTACCTCGCAGTTTCAAGACGAAAGAGGTCAGACACATTGCAAAACTTGCCCGGCCGGACACGCGTGTAAATCAATCTCTGCGCGACCCGTTCTGTGTGACGAAGGAACTGCTATGCCCGCGGGCGTGCACAGTGAGCATTGTTTCATTTGTCCAACAGGCAGATTTTCTTCAAATAGGGTGGTCTGTACAGCGTGCCCGGTAGGATGGGCGGCGACGGAGCCAAAATCAACGTCTTGTTCCGAGTGCCAATCTGGACTGTTCAACGACGAAACGGGTCAGCCTACGTGCAGAGGGTGCACAGCAGGACAGTTTGAGGTTGCGAGGACGGGTTGTACACAATGTCCAACTGGGTGGCACAACCGCGAAATTGAGAAGGACACATGCCGTAGATGCCCAAGAGGATACTTTTCAAATGAGGCTGGGAGGGCGGATTGTAAAGAATGCGCTGCTGGGCAGTACCAAGATGATTATAATCAGGAGAGTTGTAAAAATTGTCGAAGGGGAAAGTTCCAAGACGAGACCGGAAGTTCGGGGTGTAGTGGTTGTCCGCGAGGAACCTACCAAAACGGCAACAACAGGCGGCGATGTACGATATGCCCAAGGGGATATAAAAATTATCACCACTCGATGGCGTGTTACAAATGCCCACCGGGGCAATATGGAAACAGCAGGGGGGAATGTACATGTTGCCCAAATGGGTATGACGCGACAAACAGCGGGCGTACATCTTGTCGACCGTGTGGCGCATTTACGGGTACCTGCGGCAAAACCTGTCAGCAAGCATGCAAGCCTTGCTTGTAGTGACGCACAATATTTGTTTACAAATGCACAAATTTTCGTTTTTTATTATGTTGTATGTATTCTAATCGCTCTGTTTCGTGATTGGCCCACTGGCGAATGCGGTGGTCCTTCTTGTCGGCTTCGCACGTCTCTTTCCACTGAAACGAGTTCGGGTCGCGTTCCACCCAAAGTGTACGGTCGCCATCTTTGACCAGATCAATCATGCGTGGTTTACCTTGCCGGCGCATGTATTGCACGCCACACTTGTTGCACAGCGACGCCGTACCACATGGCCCCGGCCGCCAGGTCGACGACGTCAAGGCGCGACAGCGCGTACACGGCAATTTGTGCCGCGACATCATTTGTTTCGCAGGATGCTGCGCATAATACTGCTGAATAATATGTCCGACCACTTCGTCCAAATGCATGTTTGGTAGATCGGATCTCCTGGCCAAACGACCATTCACATAAGCGCTACATTTTGTGATGGCGCATGTACTGTTCAATTTCGGCCACCAGATGTGTCGCCGACGCGTCCGAGCGCGCAATGGCGAGCGCGAACTTGAGACGGGCCTGACATTCGCGGGCCTGTGCTTGCTTGGTACGAAGGTCGTCCGAGAGCTTGAGAATGTCCGCCTGTTCAGACTTGAGCGTCTGTTCGGCGCGAAACGTCTCTGGGGTGCGGCGCTTGGCCACCGTGCGCCCGGCCGCAAAAGCTGTTTGGCGGGGTTGTTCTTTGCTGCGCACTTCGAACGCGGGGGAACGCACTGATTTGTCGTAGTTGAGCAGGCCGTTCTCTCTCGGCGTGGCCACGACGACCCAGTGTGGGAATTTCGCGCCCGCGAGTTTGCGCATATGTGCGGACAAGCCCCATTTGCGCTTTTTCCAGTGCACCTGCTGGACCTTGCCGGAGACCCACTGCTCGTTGGACTGCACGGGGTGCTGGAAACGCAGGCGCGCGTCGGCGTCCTGGTTCATCTTGTCGACAAAGATGGGCGTCGCGTAGTTGGCCAGGTACGTCTTCATCGCATGCTCGTTGATCTCGTGAAACAGATAGAACGACAGCAGCACGTCGCACCCGCCAAAGTCGGGGATCGTCATGCCCGGATGACTGCCGAGCACCGGGCCGTCGCGGTTGTTGCGCCATCCGCGCGGACCCTTGGTGAAATTCACCAAATTGGCGCGCACCGGTAGCTTATTCAGCGTTTTGAAGGCGCGAATGTCTTTCTGTGGGGCAGACGCAGCCATTGCGTTGGTCGGTACGCCGTCTTGTGTGGCGCATATGTGTTTTCGCTTATGTGCAACATAAGTCGTGGACGGCATGTTGTATATTTAAATAGAAGAACGTTTTGAGTTTCATTAAAATTAAATCGACCCCGACATGTTTAATTCGAATTGACCGGACACGTTTTAATTTAAATTAAAACGAGATGCTTGTACACCAACACGGACGTTGGTAGGGACAACCGACGTGTACTGTCGTCCGTGTTGTGTACTAACAGCTCTGTTGAGAACATCGAGCATGCGTTTTGCGTATCCTTCATTGGAAGGATATGGTGGGCCGGCATGTACCATGGTTTCACCGATGGGCGTCCCCGAGCGGCAAATTTCATCGGAAAAGATACAGGTGGGCAAACAAGACACGAGTTTTTGTACACCGGCTGCGTGGGCGCAATTGTAGACGTTGAGGACCATGCGCATGTTTCCGTCGAAGAAATCAGCGCCGGCGGCCATGTTGTGAAAGAGTCCGCCAACGATGGCGGCGAGATGAATCACGTGTGTCGGTTTATAGCGTTCGAATATTTCTTGTGTCGCTTGCAGAGAGCGAAGGTCGCCGTC
>MDTG01371290.1_pt1 | contig 33265 bp, 32 predicted proteins | sample 811421 | NCBI WGS metagenome assembly MDTG01 (sample SAMN05326645, study PRJNA326480) | marine metagenome | isolation source: seawater | place: Pacific Ocean: South East | collected 2011
GTGCTTATCTTAAATAAACCAAGTGCATTAAGAGATATGAATGAAAAAGTATATACAGCATGGTTTCCTGAGTGCACGCCGTTAACTCTAATCACTCGATCAATGTCAAAAATCAAATCTTTTTTAATAGAACATAGAAAAATTGTGATAAAACCACTTGATGGCATGGGTGGAAAATCGATATTTGTCATTAACCATGATGATGGTAATGCCAATGTAATTATCGAAACTCTTACTGATTATGGTGCTCGTTTTGCTATGGCACAAATGTACGTACCTGAAATTTCTCAAGGTGACAAAAGAATACTATTAATAGATGGTGAGCCTATTCCTTATTCCCTCGCAAGGATACCCTCCGCAGACGACAACAGAGGCAATTTGGTCATGGGAGCAACTGGTGAAGGGAGAGAGTTAACTGAGCAAGATAAGAAAATCTGCAAAATAATAGGCAATACTCTCAAGGAAAAAGGTGTTTTATTTTGTGGTATTGATGTTATTGGTGATTACCTCACAGAAATTAACTCCACTAGCCCAACTGGTATCAGGGAATTAGATCAAAAATATAATATTAATATTGCTAGTTTATTATTTGATGTTATTGAGCAAAAAGTTAATCTAGTTTAATTAAAATGTCACCCATGGAAAATATAATTCTAGCCTTAGACTTTGGTTTACGCAGAATTGGTTGTGCGGTAGGGCAAAATATTACAGGCACAGCAAATCCGATTGGAACACTGAGTAATTCAGATATTGGGCCAGATTGGATCTTATTAGAAAAGTTTATACAAGAGTGGAAACCAACAATTCTAGTAGTTGGATTGCCGCTTCATGAGGATGGAACGCCATCCTTGATTTGCAGCGAAATTAATAAATTTATTTCTGAACTTGAGAAATTTAATATTCCTATTGAAACTATTGATGAACAATATACCTCTTTAGAAGCAAAAGAAATTCTTAAAAAAGAACGCCAGCTGGGTTTAAGAGGTAAAATAAAAAAAGAAACGATAGATGCAACAGCAGCAACACTAATCGCAAAAAGATGGTTAAACAAAACAGTTAAAATTATTAATTAAACCAAGTAGAATGATACTAAATAAGACTATTTAGGTAAGTTAATGCTCTCTGGTTCGTTAAATGAATCTATAAAACAGACCTCCAATGACGGTAAATTACGTCACTTGCTCAGTCTTGAAGGTTTAGATAAAAAGATTCTTATCAAGTTACTTAAGCGAGCACAAAAATTTATTCTATTGAAGCAATCTCCTCATGGCGAGATTGATGCTAATAATGTACATACGCTTGCTAATTTATTTTATGAACCTAGCACTAGAACTCGTGCCTCATTTGAGATAGCGGCTAAACGCCTCGGTTTTAACGTTATGAATTTTGATATAGAAAACTCTTCTGGTAAAAAAGGAGAAACTATATTCGATACTGCGATGACCCTTAAATCTCTAGGTGTAAATACATTAGTCATCAGACACAATGAAATTGGACTACATGGTAAATTAGTTCAAAAACTAGGAAGTGAATGTGCCATCGTTAATGCAGGTGAGGGGCATATGTCTCATCCTACGCAGGGATTGCTTGATTTACTTACAATAGAACAAACAAAACAATCTTTTAAAAATCTTATTGTTACAATAGTTGGTGATATTGCTCATTCAAGAGTAGCTCGATCAACAGCTCATGGCCTCTCAATAATGGGAGTCAAAGAATTAAGATTTGTTTCACCTCAGGAATTCGCACCTCAAAAAAATATAACCCCTGATGCTAAACACTACACTGACTTGCATAAAGGGTTGGAGGATGCTGATGTTGTGATGGCACTTCGCATTCAACATGAAAGAATTAATGATACAAGTAATATGAATCTAGAGGAATATATACAAAATTATAGGTTAACAGAAAAAAATATGAATATTGCAGCATCCGATGCCATTGTAATGCATCCAGGGCCAATGAATAGAGATATTGAAATTGAATCATCTCTTGCAGATAGCAAGCAATCTGTAATTTTAAGACAAGTAGCAAATGGAGTTGCCGTAAGAATGTCTTTATTGAGTGAGCTAGCAAAAAACTATGGTACTGAAAATGAATGATGCTCAGTCTCAACGAGGTACTATTTTTATTGAAGAAGCAAGAATTGAATCTTTAATAGCTTATCCTGATCAACAATTTATCATGCGCCTCCACTCCCCAAAATGTGCAAAAAAAGCATTGCCTGGAAGTTTTGTGCATATTCAATGTGACAAAGAAATTCTCATGCGTCGCCCTCTATCTATTATGAGAGTGAATGCAAATAAAGGATGGATTGAAATTTTATTCAAAATTATTGGTAATGGCTTAAAAGCACTAAGTGAGAAGAAAACTGGAGATATATTAAGCTCGATTGGCCCGATAGGCAATGGCTTTATTCCAAATAAAGATAGACCAAAAACTATCCTTATTGGTGGAGGAGTAGGAATACCTCCGATAGTTTTTCTTGCTGAGACACTGAAACAAAAAAAAGATTTTGAACCACTTGTAATTATGGGGTCAGAAATTCCTTTTCCTTTTGAACTTATTAAGCGAAATATTAAAATACCTTGGCTCGAAAATAATATAAATAGCTCAATGCCACTTTTAGAGAACTGGCAATTGCCTTGTGTCCTTTGTAGCCTTAGTGAGATTCAAGGCACTTTTAATGGATACGTAACACAAGCCGCTGATCTTTATTTTAGTACATTGAATCAGAGTGAGTTAAGCAAAATTGAAATCTTTTCATGTGGGCCAACACCTATGTTAGAAGCTGTATCAGAAGTTGCAAAAAAATACAGTTTACCTTGTCAAATTTCTCTAGAAGAATATATGGCATGTGCGATTGGAGGCTGTGCTGGCTGTACTATCCCAATAAAAACTGAAGATGGCATTGCGATGAAAAGAGTCTGCGTCGACGGTCCAGTATTTAATGCTAATAATGTATTCTAGCTAAAATAAAGTGGAAAAAATAGAACACAATCTGACAATAATTAATAAACAAATTAATGATGCTGAAAATAAATATAATCGAAAGCCTGGATCAGTTTCTTTATTAGCTGTCAGTAAGAAACATTCTATTGAATTAATTAAAATTGCTCATTCTCTAGGTCAAAATCATTTTGGTGAGAACTTTGTTCAAGAAGGGGTTGAAAAAATACATGCCCTTAAATCAAAAAAATTATGCTGGCATTTCATTGGGCATATTCAAAGTAATAAAACGCGTATCATTGCGGAAAATTTCGATTGGGTGCATACAGTAGATCGATTAAAAATAGCCGAAAGATTAAGCAAACAACGTCCTAACACGGCAAAAGATTTAAACATTTGCGTTCAAGTGAATATAGATCGTGAAGATGCCAAATCAGGGGTTTACATAGAGGAGTTAGGTAGAATTTGCAATGCAATCCAGAGATTACCAAAATTAAAATTACGCGGTTTGATGTGCATCCCAATCGCTAAAAATAAGCACAGTGATCAGAGATTATCATTTGCTAAACTCAATAATCAAAAGCAGTTAATTAGCCAAAATCTAACTAATCTGGATACTTTATCAATGGGAATGACCAATGACTACATGGCAGCTATTCAGGAAGGTGCAACAATTATTAGAATAGGTACTGCACTTTTTGGTGCGCGATAATATATGAAACTCAATAAAAAAATATAAATAAAGACTTATATCATATGAAAACATTAACTATTAGAATATCCTCAAGCTATATAAATGGAATAAATTAGGATGACTCCTACCTTATATTTTTTAACTAAAACAATTGGTGACCTTGCTCTATTTATTTTTGTATTAAGGTTTTGGTTGCCCTTATTTCGTGCTGATTTTAGAAATCCAATATCACAAAGTATTAACAAATTTACCTCACCTGCTGTAAATACCGTAAGAAGATTCATCCCCTCTATAGGGAGATTAGATTCTGCCACTATATTGGTAACTTTTTTATTGCAATACGCACTCATCCAATTACTCCTTCTGATAAAACAACAAAGCATCAATTCAACCACTATTCTCGTAAGCTCCTTTTTTAACCTATGTTTAACAAGCGCTGATCTGTTCTTCTTTGCGATCATTATTCATATAATATTTAGTTGGGTTGCACCTATTTCATCCAGTCCAATTAAGAATTTAAGTGCAAATATCGCTGAACCTTTATTGAAACCTTATAGAAAATTTTTTCAACCAATAAGTGGTATCGATTTATCTCCAATATTTGCCATAATTGCTATTCAAGCTGTTATTATTTTTTTAAGGAATACGTCCCCCTTACTGATATAAATTATTCTTGAATGCTTTATAAAATGGTGCTCATAAACCAAATGTCAAAAAAAATACTCATATATTCAACAATTCTTTTTTTATTTGCTTGTGGGGGAGGTATAGAAAAAATCCCAGTTGCAGAAGTCGCAGTTGATAGTAATTTTGCACTAGGCGACTACACTGCTTATCTGAGTACCAATAAAACAAATGATCTTTCAGATCAAATGGCAAAAAAATATGGCTTAGAAAGAAGAAAAAATCTAGCTATGCTGAATGTCTCTATATTAAGAAACTCAGATTGGAAGTCCATTGATGCTAAAATTGAACTTCATGTAAAAAATTTAATTGGGCAAAATAAGAAAGTTGATAAATTTACGATAAAAGAAAATGGCGCAATTTCCAATAGCTTTATATCACCTATATCAAATCAGGAAACCTTGCTTTACTCACTTGCAATCACAGTCAAAGATCAAGGTACCAATAAGATAGAGTATCATAAGAAATACAATTTTGAGTAAATTCAATTAGTTTCTCAACCTTAAAATTTCTTATATTTTTACATATAAATTTTGATATTCTATGATTAGTTTTATATGTAAGTATCAAAATAGAGGAAGGGTTTTTGCCAATGGCTAAAATTAATAATTCAATAAAAATTGCCCCAAAACAATTGACAAAATCGTCAATTTTTAGTCAGATTGCAAATGAAACTGGTTTAACAAAGAAAGATATTGCAGCTGTTTTTGACTCGCTGTCAAATATAATTAAAAAAAATCTTTCTGGAAAAAAAGCTCCTGGGATTTTTACTCTGCCGGGCCTTGTTAAAATAAAAGTAATGAAAAGAGCGGCTACCAGAGCGAGAAAAGGAACAAATCCATTCAATGGTAAAGATATGATCATCAAGGCTAAGCCAGCGACCAAGGTGGTTAAAGTAGCACCATTAAAACGTTTAAAAGACATGATCTAAACATTCTGCTCAATAAATGTTTCGATCTCTGCCCTCAATTCGACTAAGCAGCCATGAAAAAAATGTGTCGCTCCATCTATGATTACAATTCTAGATGTAACTTCAAGATTTTTGTGCCAATCTATCAAAGTATGAATCTTAATAACCTCATCTTTATTACCATGTAGTATCAACCAAGGGCATATAGGTTCATTCCTTATTAAAAAATTGTTCTTAAATACTGATGGAGCAATAGTAATTAATGCTTTTGACTCAATAGCAGCAGCCACTCTAATCGCGATACCGCCTCCAAATGAGAATCCACCTAACCAAATTGGGATTTTTGGATAATAGTTTTTTATATAATTCATCACACTAATCACATCATCATATTCGCCAATACCATCATCAAAACTGCCCTGACTCAATCCTACTCCCCTGAAATTAAACCTCAAAACCATGATGTTTTTACTTAAACAAGCTCTTGCTATTGTATGAACTACTTTATTTTTCATACTGCCACCATGGAGTGGATGAGGATGACAAATTATAATGATGCCCAATGGATTTAGTTTGGAATGTTTTTCTAGTTTAGCTTCTATTTTGCCTACTGGACCATCAATAAGAATATTTTCAGTTGAAATCATGCTGCTCATTATTGTGTACCTATTATTTATGGCTTTATTTATTACCTAATCAAAATATCATTTTTAATTTGAGAGATTATCTTTTCATCTATATAGTCAAAATATGAATCTTATAAATTCTACATATCTTAACTCGATATCGTTTATATATGGACTCACAGTTTGCTTGTTAATCATTTTTGTTTTGCTTATTAGATCACAACTAAAGTTAAAACAAAGAAATCAGCAGCTAAAAAAAATCAATCGAAATTATATCTCTTTGAATAGTCAGCTAAGAAAGTTATCAAATAAAGTTAAAATAAATAAAAAGTTGAATAAGAAAAAAGAACCTTTAGCTAAAAATTATCAAACCCAATCATTATCGGCAACTGAAAAATTAAAATCTTTATCAAAAGAACTAAATCAATGGAAACAGAGGGTACCGCCTCTAATAGATCGATACAAGAATCTATCATTGAAATATAAAAATTTAAAAAATGAGTTACTTGAAGCCAAGCGTATTATTGCTCTTAGTGAAGTTATGAATACAGCAGATAAGACTAAAACAGTAATAAATCTTAATAACTATAGGTCACGAGATAATTTACAGATGATTCGAGGTATTGGACCATCAATAGAGAAGACCTTAAATCAATTTGATATATTTCGACTTAATCAAATTGTATCTATGACTGATTTAGAAATTGAAACTATTGCAAATAAAATTAAAGGTCTTAAGAGTCAGATTTACCGCGAAGATTGGATAGGACAAGCAGAGATTCTATTACAAAAAAATCACTTAGAGAAAAAAACTAAATAATTTACTTTATCGTTAACATTAATAAATACGTTTTTCCAAATGAGAAGAAATATAATCCCCGTTTAAGTTAATTTTTTATCTCTTTAGAGCTAAAATTCAAAGCAGCTGAATTAATACAATATCTCAGTCCTGATGGCTTAGGCCCATCTTCAAATACATGGCCTAAATGAGAGCCACATTTACTACACACAACTTCTAAACCTGAATATGTGCCATCAGCTCTTCTATGATTTTCATCTTTAACTGTTTTTATTCTGTCTCCAGCCAGTACTAGGAAAAAGCTTGGCCATCCAGTTCCAGAGTCAAACTTATGATCAGAGGAAAATAGTTCACTCTCACAACAAATACAAATGTAGGTTCCATCCCTTTTTTCTTTTAACAACTCGCCAGTAAAAGGGATCTCTGTTCCTTTTTTTTGGGTAATAAAATATTGTTCATCAGTTAGTTTTTCTTTTAGGTCACTTTCTGGCATTTTATAACCTCAATTTATTAGTGTATTCATTACTACTATTTAGTTGCAGTTTTCTTCTTAGATGTTTTTTTCTTAGAAGATGTTTTCTTAGTTGTAGTTTTCTTAGTTGTAGTTTTTTTGCTGGATTTATTTGTACCTCCAAGCAATAAATTATTCATACGCTTTACATAATCAGCAGGATTCTGTAATTGCTCACCATCTGCAAGAAAAGCATGGTCTAGTATTATATTAGATAAAGACCTGAATTGTTCATCCTTAGTTACGGATAATTTTTGAATCAAAGCATGCTTAATATTAATTTCAAGTATAGGTTTAGCTTCAGGTAACTGTTGCCCAGAAGCTTCCATCATACGCCTCATTTGTGGTGGAATATCCTGCTCACTAGCAACCACACAAGCTGCTGACTCAACCAAACGTTGACTAATATTAATCTTTTCGATACGTCCTTCTAGAACTGCGCTCATCTTACCAATCAGCTCATCATGTTTACTATTTATAGTATCCTGATCTAACTTGTTCTCATCATCTGCAAGATCTATATTGCCACGTCCTACGTCTTGGAATATCTTTCCTTCATATTCAGGTAATTGCTCCACTACCCAAGGATCAATTCGATCTGTGAAAAATATTACCTCTATACCTTTTTTTTCTAATTGCTCTAAATGAGGATTTGACTTGGCGGCTGCATAATTCTCTGCCAACAAATAATAGATTTTATTTTGATCCTTAGCAGAACTTTTTACGTAGTCAGAAATTGCTCTATCTTGAGTTTCAGATTTAGTATGTGTAGAAGAAAATCGCAGAATTTTCATGAGCTTATCACTATTTTTTGGCTCTTCTACGAAACCCTCTTTAATGACTTGGCCAAATTCTTTCCATAAATTTATATAGACATCCTTATCTTCCTTGTCATCTTTAACAGCTAATTTGGTTATAATATCCAATACACGTTTGGTTAGTGCAGCTTTTATGGCATCAATTTCTGGATTCTTTTGTAACAACTCTCGCGAAACATTCAATGGAAGATCTGATGAGTCAATTACACCTTTAACAAACCGCAGATATAAAGGCAAAAATTGTTCTGCGTCATCCATTATAAAAACTCTTTTTACATATAACTTTAAGCCTTTTGGTGCCTCACGATTCCAAAGATCATAAGGTGCTTTCGATGGAATATAAAGAAGACTTGTGTACTCCCGCTTACCTTCAACTCTGTTATGACTCCATTGAAGAGGATCAGAGAAATCATGTGCTATATGTTTATAAAACTCTTTATACTCCTCATCACTCACCTTATTCCTTGGTCTATTCCAGAGGGCGGTAGCTGAATTAATAACTTGAGCCTTATCATCTTTATTTACCTCATCATTTAACTCTACTGGAAAAGCAATGTGATCAGAATATTTTTTAATTAGATTTTCTAATCTAAGTTTCTCTGAAAATTCTGTTTCTGATGTTTTTAAATGAAGAGTAATTGTGGTTCCTCTTTCAGGACGATCAATGCTCTCAATAGTAAATTTACCCTCACCTTTTGACTCCCACCGATGAGCTGATGAGCTTTTTTTCCCCGCTCTTCGAGTTTCCACAGTCACTTTATCAGCCACAATAAATGCAGAATAAAAACCAACTCCGAACTGACCTATTAATTGCGCATCTTTCTTTTCATCACCAGTACGCTTACTAAGAAATTCAGCTGTACCTGATTTTGCTATGGTACCAAGATTAGCCACTAACTCTTTTCGTGACATACCAATTCCATTATCTGTAATGGAGACAGTCCTTTTCTTTGTATTACATGAAATACTAACCTTGAGATCTGGTTGATCTTCCAATAACTCGACTTTAGCAAGAGCTTCAAATCTTAATTTATCTGCAGCGTCCGAGGCATTTGAAATTAATTCTCTTAAGAATATCTCTTTGTTGCTATATAGAGAATGAATCATTAAATTTAATAATTGCTTTACTTCAGTTTGAAAACCTAAAGTTTCTTTATTTTTTTTATCACTCACTATGTCTTTCTCCTCAGAACGAAAATAGTATTTTTAGTTATTTTAAAATTATTAATTATGAATTGTGGCAATACTAATATTTTCAAGGGTAGCTTGCTTATTTCTTAAACATAATACATTCAAAGCATGTATCAAAGATAGAATAAACGGAACACACGAAGTATTGCTATACTTAATAATATAATTCGATAGTAGCTTGAAATAATCAATAGTATGAAACAAAAAACACGTAAATCTATTTATCAGTATCTAAGTCCTTCAGATTGGCCAATATGGCTCATATTATTTTTGCTCAAAATAAACAGTAAATTATCTTATAAAAAACAAATAATCCATGGCAAATTATTAGGCCGCCTAGGACATAAGCTCTCACCAAAAAGAAGAGCAATTACTCGTCGTAATCTTGCACTAGCTTTTCCTGAATTATCCATCAATGAGAGAAATAAGCTTGCCTTGGAGCATTTTGAGGCGATGGGTGCTTCACTTATTGAAATGGGATTAAGTAGATGGGCATCAGAAAAAATGTTACAAGGAATTTCAACCTGGGAGGGTACAGAATATATTCAAGAAGCTTTAGGTACTAAACAAGGAATCATAATGCTGAGCGCCCATTTCACCACTCTAGAGATAAGTGGTCGTATTCTAGGTTATGGTTTTCCTGATTTTGATGTGGTTTATCGTAAAAATCGTAATCCATTTATCACAGAAATTCTGCGCTCAACAAGAGAACGTTTTGCTGCAAATACTATCGAAAAACGAGATATAAAAAGTATGATTCGTCGTCTCAAGAATGGGGGTGTTGTCTGGTATGCTCCCGATCAAAGTTATGATCGAAAGCATTCAAAAATTTTGCCTTTTTTCAATACACCAGCAATGACTAATATCGCTACAAGCACAATTGCAAAACTTGGAAATGCAGTAATATTACCTTTCTTCCCCAGACGATTGCCCGAAGGAGGATATATATTAACTTTTAAACCTCTTATAAGGGGCTTTCCATCCAAAGACCATTCAAAAGACACAGAGAAATACATCAAAATCCTAGAAGAGCAAATTCGTCTTTGCCCAGAACAATATTATTGGATGCATCGAAAATACAAAAATCTTCCCCAAGATTATCAAAATTATTATGATGATTTAAAATCATGGGAATAACCTTTTTTTAGGGCATACCAATCGGATTTACTCAGCTGAATTCCTCTACTTTGCAATATAATCTTATTTAAAGATCGCTCTAGACGTCTTAAATTATTTTCACACCATCGACCAGGTTTTAAAAATCTACATTTATCAAAATCTAATAACCACATCTTCTGATCACTATCAATATGAATATTTTGGGCATTCAAATCAGCATGATAAAGGCCTACCTCGTGAAACCTCTTGATATGTTTACCAATTTTAAACCAAAAGTCATCAAAAAAATTTCCCGAGGTTATATAAAACGCAAGAGGCTTAACCCTAGGTATCTCTTGCGTGATAATATTAGCTTTATAGAACAACCCTTTTTTAATATATTGAGCGGCTATTGGAATTGGGACAGGCAAATCAAATTCTAAAAGTTTTTTATTAACTCTCCATTCATTAAAAGATCGTGTCTGATTCTCACCTATCCAAATATACAAATCACGAGAGATATTCTTGATCAATCCACCACGAAGAAAATGTCGCAAAACAAGACTTTTCTGTTCATTTTTCAGAATATATGTTGCTCCACGCCCTCCCATCTCTGATGGTATTAAATTTACTTCTTGCCATGATTCAGGTACAAATAAATCGTCAGTAACATCTTCTATGATTGAGTTATCATAGAGAATCGCGCCATTAGGAATTTTACGAATGATTTCAGTCAAAATTACTTCTCCAAATGTAATGCAGCTATGAAAAATCAGGAAGTCATAAGGAGTATCTGCATAATCCGTTTATCTGCCATTGGTGATGTCTGCAATACATTAGCTGTTGTTAGGGCAATACAACTACATTCACCAAATACTAAGATTACATGGATTATTGGCAAAGTTGAATCCTCATTAGTTGGAGACATAAAAAATATTGAATTTATCATTTTTGATAAAAGTAAAAGTTTCTCCTCTTATAAAAAAATTTACCGCCAACTTTCTTCACGAAAATTTGACATAGCCCTCTTAATGCATGCTTCATTGAGAGCTAATATTGTTGCTTTATTGATTAAAACCTCCACTCGAATTGGTTATGATTTCCAGCGAGCTAGAGATTTTCAATGGCTCTTATCCAATAAGAAAATTCAAACTGCAGGTAAGCATGTCTTAGATACAATGTTCAAATTTATAGAACCATTAGGAATGGTCTCACAGAGAAAATGTTGGAATATACCTCTTGATAAGGCCAGCCTAGCATTCGCGAAGAACCATTGTAATGAGAAAAAACCCACTGTAATTATTAGTCCTTGCAGCAGCAATAGATATTTGAACTATAGAAACTGGCGTGTAGAAAACTACCAAATAATTATAAATTTTCTAATTGAAAAATATGATTGTCAAATTATTCTTAGTGGAGGAGATTCAAAAAATGAAAAATTCTATGGTAAATATTTGACTGAAAATAGTAATGTCATAAATTTAATTGGTAAAACTTCACTGAAGCAATTATGTGCAATTATAGATAGAGCAGATCTAGTTATTTGTCCTGACTCAGGACCAGCTCACATTGCGACAGCATTTAACACAAGTGTCATTGGGCTTTACGCTTCTTCAAATCCGGACAGAACTGGGCCTTATAATAGTCTTGAACTTACCGTAAATTGCTATCCTGAGGCAGCTAGAAAGTATCTAAGTAAAAATATTAAATGGGGAGAACGCATCAGAAATCCTCAAGTTATGGAATTGATAAAAATTGAAATGGTGAAGGATAAAATCAATCAGTTTTTTAAGAATTTTAGAAAAAATTACATTTTATAGATTTTATGTAATTTTGTTGATATTTAACTACTTTTTACAGATTATAATGAATAATGACTGAATATATAAAAATATATTGTATATATTTTTTAGAAAATGAATGCATTTAGCTACATTATCAGCACTTTTTAACCTTTTTTCATACAATCTAACTAAAGTTCTAGATGTAGATCGATAAGCTTATGGAGATCATCTAACACCTCCTCGGGTGTCAAATCAAGCAAGCTAGGATGATATCCCTCCCTGCCTTCCCCAATCCTCTTAGAATCATAGCCATTAATTTTTCTCAATACCCTTGCTTTAGTGCTTAAAGGCGGTGTGAGGTCTGGACTAGTTGGTCCATATAACGCCAATAAAGGTGTCTCTACGGCAGCGGCAATATGCATCAATCCTGAATCATTAGTAAGCGCGATATCTGAATAAGCTAGTATATCGATTACATCCTCAAGTGAGGTCTTTCCAGTGATATCATATAAATTTTCTGCAGGTGCTTCCTTCATATTTTTTTTTATTTCAAAAGCGACTTCACAATCTTTTTCTGAGCCCAAAATAAGTACACTCCAATCAAGTGATAAGTAATGGTGAATCACTTTAGCAAAATAATTTGCTGGCCATCTTTTTGCTGGACCGTATTCAGCACCTGGCATAATCGCAATTGAAGGTCTACTTCGTTCCATACCTATTGATTCTATTAGCTTCTCTTGATTGCCTTTAGAAACCGATAAAGTCGGGTAATTTATATCAGGTACCTTATTATGCAACGAGCCTAGTGCAACAAATTTCTTCACTGTTTGATCTAAAATGCTAGCACTGTATGAACGCATATCATTAACAAGTATATATCGAGCTTCACCTCTATACCCAGTTCTTCTTGGTATTCCAGAAAACCATGGGATTAAAGCTGATTTCCAACTTCTTGGAAGTATTATGGCTTGATCATATTTATTAGGCCTAAGCCACTCAGCCAACTGAAAGCTCTTCATAATACCCAGTTCTCCATGCTTAACTGGCGAAATAATGCCTTTATTAATTTCAGGCATCCGCTTAGTTACATCCAAACACCAGGATGGAGCTATCACATCAATTTGTGAATTTGGCATCTGCTCAAGTATCGTTTTAAACAGTGCTTGAGCCATTACCATGTCACCCACCCATGATGGACCAATAACTAGTAACTTAAAATTATTCACTTAATTACTCTGAAAGTTGCGTTAAATACTGATTAATGCCCTCTTTTATATCAAGAAAATCAATATCACATCCAGTTTTACGTAATTGTTTAAGATCTGCTGAAGTAAAACTCTGATATGCTTCTCTTAAGGTTTCAGGAAAATCAATATAATTTATTGTTCCTTTTCCGTGCCAGGCAATTATTGCCTCTGCCATAGCATTGAATGTATTTGGCCTGCCCGTTCCTAAATTATATATTCCAGAAACATGCGGTTGTTGCAAGAACCACAAATTTACTTTGCATACATCTTTGACATATATGAAATCTCGCTTTTGTTCACCATCATCATATCCATGAGAGCCTTTAAAAAGACTTGCTGTTCCTTGATTAATTATTTGTTGATTAAAATGATAAGCAACACTAGCCATATTACCTTTATGCTGTTCCTTTGGCCCATAGACATTAAAATAGCGAAGTCCTACAATTTGTTGTTTATTATTTAGCTTAATATTTCTTACATATTGATCAAATAATAACTTTGAATATCCATAGACATTCAAAGGTGCTTCATTTTTAATATCTTCTGTGAAATTTAATGATGGGCCATATACTGCGGCGGAAGAGGCATAAATAAACTGAATATTTTTCTCTAAACAAGCTTCTAATAAAATTTTGGAATAGGTGAAGTTATTTTTCATCATATACTTACCATCCCATTCAGTTGTATCTGAACAAGCACCCTGATGAAAGACACATTTTACTTTTGATAAAAATTGTTTGTCAGTTTGAACCTTTCGAAGAAACTCATCTTGATCCATATAATCGGAGATTGGAATATCTACAATATTAGAGAATTTTGCCCCATCCTCTAAATTATCAACAACCAAAATATCTTCTTGTGTTGACAGTCTGAGTGCACTCAACAAATTGCTTCCAATAAATCCAGCGCCCCCTGTGACTATGTACATATATTCAACTCTTATTTTTTAAATAAAATTCTGCACCACAATAAGGGCATTTTGCTTCACCAGTTTCTTCAATTGGTAAGAAAACTTTTGGATGTGAATTCCATAAATACATTTCAGGCATAGGGCAAGAGAGGGGAATATTTTTTATATCCACTTCATATCGAACTTTTGCATTTGCCTGTTCCAAGTTCTCATTCACATTACCTTTTCTAATCTTCATTCAGATTTCCAATTAAACTATTTACTTGGAAATTATATCAAGCATGAGTATTTAATTTATTATTATTTTTAAAAATATCATTCCATATATTTATCACTATTTTTTTCTCAGAATGAAAATCTCTTTGATGTATTATATTTGGTTTTCCATCAAGGTTTAATAGATGCATTTTTCTACGAAAATTTTTATAAATTTCCCGAAGTTTATTTTGTTGCTCAGAGGTAATTATATTTGCAGCATACAAAGCTTCTAATTGCCTAATATTATCAGTAAAAAATATCAACTTTTGTTTACAGTTCGCATTTAACAAAACTAAGTATTGCACTAAGAATTCAATATCATTAATGCCACCTAATCCGTTTTTTAAGTCAAAATTATCATTTTTAGACTTATCGAGCTGCCCGCGCATTTTTAATCTCATTTTTAAAACTTCATTCTTGAGATTTTTTCGGTCTATTGAATGCATTAAAATATCCTGCCTAATTTTATTAAAAGTCTCAGTAATTTTATTATTTCCAGCTACTATCCTTGATCTTAATAATGCTTGATGTTCCCAAACCCAGGCTGTATTTTTCTGATAATTATTAAAAGCATTAATACTAGTTATTAACAATCCTGACTTACCACTGGGTCTCAGTCTAGTGTCAATTTCATAAAGTGCGCCAGTGTTTGTTTGTGTTGTCAGTAATAAAATTAGTTTCTGTGATAATCTTGAAAAAAAGAGATTATTATCAATTGAAGACTTACCATTTGTAAATTGATTGTCGCCTTCTGAGTCATGGATAAAAACTAAATCAAGATCAGAGCCATAAGAGAGCTCTATACCCCCTAATTTACCGTATGCAATAATTCCAAAATTAGCTTTCTTTTTTACTCCATTCAAAATATATTCTGGCTCCCCATACTTCGAGATAAATTCTTGATATGCCAATTTCAGGATGCTATTGATAGTTAATTCGGCAATTTGAGTCAATTTATCGCTCACTTTCATTATTGGAATATTTCCATCCAAATCTTTTATAGCAATATTAAATATTGTATTTCTCTGAATAAGACTTATTTCATTAGCCTGTTCTTCAATATTTAATTGAGAATCAATGAAAAAGTTTTGGGATAATCGCTCATTTAGTTTCTCTATATTATCTTTCGATGGATTGAGCATCTCATCCAATAATAGTGGTGTTCTAGCTATCATTTCAGTTAGATATTTACTCTTTGCAGATAATTCAATAAGGCGTTTCAAGGCTATTGGATTCTCATTAAGAAAAGCAATATATGCGCTTCTTCTTAGTATTTGATAGAAGATTGATATTAAACGTTCCAAAGTAATAACTGGTTTATCTGTTTTTATTAAATTTAATAGTACATTTGGGATAAGCTCCTCAAAACGCTGATAGGTAATCTTGTCTATCTTTTGTTGATTGAGGTAACTCAAAAAAGTAACTAATATCTGAGAAAATTCTCTCGGAAGATTCTGACTAACATTAGATAAGATTTCATTCCATTCTATTTGTGAAGCATTATGCTGCATCATATATTTAAATTTTTGAGTCAATTCATCGAAACTACTATCTTGTTGAGGAAATACAATTTCAGAGAATTGCTCACTAACGAAATTTTTATATTGCTGATGATCAGATACCAAATGATGCCATTTCTTATAGTTCATCATAGTCATCAAGCGACTTCTATCTATCGTATTATTAGGCATTTTATGAGTTTGTTGATCTTTTATGCATTGAATATAATTTTCCAGTTTCCTAAAAAAGCAATATGCAATATATAGCTGCCGCCCAACTTTATCTCCCAGGTCATGCTCTTTAATAGCCTGATTTAATGCATTCTTTAATTGTGGTTGCCTCAATAAAGGACAATTACCTCCTCTAATTAGTTGTATTGACTGCACAATAAATTCTATTTCTCTTATCCCACCTGGTCCTAACTTTATATCCTCAACTAAATTTTTCTTAGTAACTTCGCTTTCGATCATAGATTTTATTCCACGCAACGACTCTAATATTCCATAATCTAAATATTTACGAAAAACAAATGGCGCTACTATAGAATGGACAATATTATTTTCCTCATTTTTTTGTTGCCCACAAAAAATCAGTCGCGCTTTTACATAAGCATATCTCTCCCAGGCCCGACCATGCTTTATCAAATAGTTCTCAAAAGCCTCATAAGAGATAACCAAACTCCCACTTTCTCCAAATGGTCTTAGTCGAGTATCTACTCGATAGACAAAACCTTCACTGGTATTTTCATTCAATAAATATACAATTTTACTAGCTAAGCGAGAAAAATACTCCTGAGCAGCTATACTATTCACTCCATTGCTGTAGCCATTAGCAGAGTATAAGAAAATTAAATCTACATCAGATGAGAAATTTAATTCTGATCCTCCCAGTTTACCCATAGCCAATATATTGATTGCTATTTTCTTATCCTTGTTAGTAATATATCCATAATCTAACTCATGCAGATCTGTAGCATATTGAGCTGCAGATACAATTGAATTTTCTGCAAGAAGCGATAAATTAAATAATGTTTCATCTAACTCACACATACTTACCAAATCCCTCCAGAGAATGTGGATGAGACACTGATTTCGAATTTTTCTAATTTTTGTAAGAAAAGTCTTTTCTGAAATATTATTCTTTTTTGAAAAAGAAAATAATAAATTCAATTGCTCAAGATTTAACGGTTCATAAAAAATTTGTTGATTAATTTTATTAACATAATATTCCCAATGCTTAATGAAAATACCTGAGACAAAATCACTGCATGCTATTAGCTTTATTAATGCTATTAGATCTTCTTTCCTTTTTATATCTTGCAAGGTCATGGAAGGATATTTTTCTTGTAATCGTTGAAACCAAATAATAACTTGCCCCTGCAGCTCTATTGGTAATTCATTTATTATTTGATTAAGTTGTTTTTGTGTATTCATAGATTTAGTAATAATTATTTAATTTCTTAATCAATGCAATGTGAAAAAAAAAGATAAGTGCTATTATTTTATAATGAAAACCTCTAAACATCTTCTGATCATTCATCACTCACAAACGGGCGCTACAAAAAAGATGACTGATGCAGTGATCTCTGGCGCAAATAAAACTAACATCAATATTCGCTCTCTTTCCGCTTTAAAAGCTACTTCGAAAGACATGCTTTGGGCTGATGCTGTTATATTTGGTACTCCAGAAAATTTTGGCTACATGAGTGGTGCAATGAAATTCTTTTTTGACACCATTTATTATGAATGCATAGAGAAGATTGATGGTCTCCCCTATGCAATCTATATAAAAGCTGGTAATGATGGTCTAGGTGCAAGAAATAGTATTGAAAAAATTCTATCGGGCCTCTCATTAAAGAAAATTCATAATCCAATTATTATTGCTGGTCCATTAACATCAGAATCTTTAATACAATGCGAGGATCTTGGACATCTGGTGGCTATGGGTGTAATAGAATCTATTTTTTGATTAAATTATACTAATAGTTATAAAGCCATCGCACCAGAGATTCTTGTACCTCTTCACCATAACCCCTATGAATATCATGATAATTTTGAATAATAGCAAAAGCATATCGTTTTTTATTTTTTGAATACAAATAACCAGCCATAGAACTAACATGATCAATCATTCCTGTTTTAACATGCAGCTTACCTGTGAGCTCATCATCTGAAAAACGCTCAAACATGGTTCCATCCAAACCCGACAATGACAGTGAAGCCATAAACTCTGGCATAAAAGGACCTTTATATACTCCCAAGAGAATCTCGGTCACTTGCTCTGTTGTTAATCTTGAGTGACGAGATAAACCAGCTCCATTATCATATTCAAAACCAGTTCTATTAAGTGCTTTATCATTTAACCATTCCTGTACAATCATGCGACCTTTTTCTTCTGTTGCTGGAAGAGGATGTTTCTCAGCAGCTAGTGTTAACAGTAAATTCCTCGTCATCGCATTGTTACTATGTTTATTAATGTTTCCAATAACATAAGATAAACTTTCAGAATCATAGGAAAAAAAAGGTTCCACTGATGGTTCAAATATAATATTTCGCCAACTACCTAATAATTCTCCTCCTAATTGATTCCAAATATTCTTAAACAGAGCGAAAGTATATTCATTGTGAGACAACATAGATCGATACAAACTAAAGTCCTTACAACTATAAGGAAAAGTACCCGTAAATGTTAGTTGATTAAATGTTTTATTTGGGATCAGCCTAACACCTCGCTGGAAACCATCACAATCTTGATCGATTGGAATCAATTTATTTACAACACTTAAATTCTCAAGTCTTGGATCCTGTATAAGTTTAACTGTCTTATTTTTTATGTTTGCTTCTAGATGAAATTCTATAGCTTTAAAATTGAACATCAAGGCATTAGGTCCCACGTTATATGTCCTTAGAGGTTCATTATCAAATGCACCAGGTACATAATTCGGATGGGAGAAATAACTATCATCTAATAATAAATCTCCAGTAATACTCTTAATACCTTTTTTACGCAGACCTCTTAACATTGCCCAGATTTTTTCAGAAGTTAAGTATGGGTCACCGAATCCCTTCATAATAAGATCACCGTCCAATATCTCATTTTCTAGAGTACCTCTATAATAAAAATCAGTATGCCATTGGTATGTTGGACCAAGTTTATCGAGTGCTATAGCTGTAGTTAATATCTTCATGACCGAAGCAGGATTTTTCGGAATCATCGAATTCCAAGATAATACAACTTCATTGCTATCTATATTAACCATATGGATACTCAATGATTCAGCAGGTAAGTTTCTAAGACTGAGGATAGCTTGAGTTTTTTTAGGTATTAATTTAGTGGTTTCATCCGCAGATAAGTTAGTTAAATAAATAAATAAGAAATATAAACCGAATAGTAAAAGTAAAATGCCTTTTTTGTTCTTCATTTTTTGCTCTTTCCAGTATTTTAATATTTATGATTTTTAATAAATAAATACAACATTATGTATTATTTTCTCTCTATACGTTCCATAATTTGGCCATCATCTTGCAAATAATTTTACTTCGTTAGATGATAAATTATTGACCTTTGAAATAAAATAAATCTCAAAATAAAAAAGTATTATCCTTACTAATGAGTGATATAGAAAATAAATTTAATAATCGGTATCCGAGGTGGCTTTCTATTTTGATTCACTCTTTAAGAGATAATGAAGAGGATTTTACTAAAGCTCCACTAAAAATTGCACTGCCACTTCTGGCAATTCCTATGATGATAGAACTGTCTATGGAGGCTATTTTTGCTGTGGTTGATATTACTTTTGTTTCTATTTTAGGAACTGATGCGGTTGCAGCAGTTGGAATTACAGAAGCATTAATAACCGTTGTTTATGCAATTTGCATGGGACTTGGAGTTACCATAACAGCTATGGTTTCACGAAGAATTGGTGCCAATAAACCAAAAGAAGCTGCAGAGGTTACTGGACAAATAATTTGGATTGCAGGTCTCATCTCAATAATTATAGGATTGATTGGCTATTCATTTGCTGCTGATTTACTAAAATTACTTGGTGCCAGCAATAATGTTATAAGTATTGGCACCAATTATACCGCCATACTATTTGGTGGATCTGCAAGTATTATGTATCTTTTTTTATTGAATGCAGCTTTTCGAGGAGCTGGTGATGCCTCCATTGCTTTTAAAGCCCTAGCACTGTCAAATGCAACTAATATTATACTCGATCCTTGTCTTATATTTGGATTAGGACCATTTCCTGAGCTTGGAGTAACTGGGGCTGCAATTGCGACAACTATAGGTAGATCTATTGGTGTTTTTTATTTAGCTTATACGATCTTCAATGCCAATAATCGCTTACGGCTAGCGACTGGTGACTTGGTGATAAAAATTCAAAGTATTAAAAAAATACTACGAACCTCGATCTATGGAATAAGTCAATTTCTTATCTCAACTTCAAGTTGGCTTATCTTGATCAAAATAATTGCATTATTTGGCACTGCTCCCGTTGCTGCATACACCATTGCCATGAGATTAATGGAATTTGTATGGTTACCAGTATGGGGCCTTGGAAATGCGGCAGCAACCTTGGTTGGTCAAAATATGGGTGCAAATCAACCTCAAAGAGCTATAAGATCGGTTCAACTTACAATGAGATATGGATTAATATTTATGATTTTTATAGGTGTTTTTCAGTTTATATTTGCCGGTCAAATAATCAGTTTATTGAGTGATGACACTGAAGTAATTATGTATGGTATTAATTGCTTAAGAATCATAGCAATCGGTTACCCTGCCTTGGCCATTGGAATGATAATTGTTCAATCACTTAATGGTGCTGGTGATATAAAATCACCAGCAATTATAAATTTTTTATCTTACTGGGTTTTACAACTTCCACTAGCTTACTGGCTTGCAACCAATACTATACTTGAAGTAAATGGTGTATTTATTGCTCTACTAATAGCAGAGGTCATGTTGACTGTAATGGCATATGCGGTGTTCAAAAAAGGATATTGGAAGAGAATTTCTATCTAAGGCTTATGGAAAATTCTTCAAATATTCTTTTTGAGGCGCATAGGGTTGATCTATACCGTGACCAATATCAAGTGTTCGAAAACTTAAATCTTGTTATTAAAAAAAATGAATCAGTAGCAATTATAGGAGCTAATGGTTCTGGTAAAACTACTTTATTAAAAGCTATAAATAGAGAAATATACCCTGCTGCAAAAGAAAATTCATGGTTAAAAATTTTTGGAAAATCTTCCTGGGATATTTGGCAACTTAAATCAGTGCTTGGGAGCGTCTCAGATGATTTATATCATTCTTACTCTCCTATGACTAAAGGGGTAGATGTAATTCTATCAGGTTTTTTTTCTAGCATTGGAGTACATGGATTATTGCGATCAAAGATTACCAATCGACATCTTGAAGAGGCAAAGAAAGTTATGACTTTACTTGGACTCTTAGCATTAGCTAATAAATCATTATCAAAAATGTCTGTAGGTCAGCAAAGACGATTCCTACTCGCACGGGCTCTGGTGCATAACCCAAAGACTCTTATTCTAGATGAACCCACTACTAGTTTAGATTTACCGAGTACCTTTAAATATTTAAAACTGCTCAAAAAACTCAAATGTAGAGGTCACAACTTTATTCTAGTGACACATAATTTGCATGAAATTAATGATGATATAGATCGAGTTATTCTTTTAAATAAAGGGAAAATTATAGCTGATGGGGCTAAATCCAAGGTGATAACTGAAAAGAATCTTTACCTGACATATGAAATAGAAATAGGCTTATCTATACATCAAGGTCATTATCTTCCTTTCCATAAGGGCTAGAATTAATCATCAGTGATTAACTTTTTTATACAGTCAGGATTCTGAATTAAATATTCTTTATCTTTTTTCGTTAATTTTTTAATACGATGCTCCACTTTTAATGCCTTGCCTTTATCACCGATAACTAGAGAAAATACTAAGCTCAATGGAGTCTTGCCCTTTAGATATTTGGCACCTTTTTTACCTGATGTGTGCTCAACTATTCTTCTTTGAACGTCAATTGATATTCCAGTATATAGAGATTGATCACCGCATCTTAAAATATATATACTCCATTCTTCCATTATGAAAAATTATCAGTTCTTTTCATATTATAACTCTCAATCATCATATTTATTTTTTTATCTTTTTGTTCCCAGATTTCAGATAACCATAAATGAAAACGCTCTCGGTCATTATAATTATTCTGATAATCACTATTAATCATCCATTTTTCAATAGTTCTCTTTTCAACCTCTACACCAACTTGAGAAAATCGGCCACATAATAAATCCCAAAAACTTGTAACTCCCTGAGGGTAAACTATTGTCACATCCAAAATCTTATCAAACATATCACCCATCGCATCTATCGCCAGCGCAATTCCTCCTGCACGTGGTTTCAATAAACTAGAATAAGGTGAATCACTAATAGATTTCTTCTCTCTTGTAAATCTTGTTCCTTCAACAAAATTAATAACAGTAGTTGGGACATCTCTGAATTTGTCACAAGCTTTTTTTGTTGCAAGAAAATCCTGACCACGCTTATTTGGGTACTTCTTTAGATATGTCTTTGAATAGCGTTTCATAAAAGGCATATCCATGGCCCACCATGCTATGCCTAAGAAAGGCATCCAAATCAATTCACGTTTAATAAAAAACTTTAAGAATGGAATTCTTCTATTAAAAATAGTTTGCAATACTATAATATCCACCCAAGAAAGATGATTCACCACTAACAAATACCAATCTTTTCTACTCAGCTGTTGAATACCCTTTACATCCCATTTTGTTTTATTTACTAAAGAAAAAATAAACGCATTACATGATATCCAGCATGTTGCCATTTCAGAGGATAATTTCGTAAATAATTTACGGAAATAGGCTCCTGGAACCAGCGCTCGCAATATTGCAAATGATATTAGTGGAATAAACCATAGAATAGTATTTGCAATTAATACTAGGAAAACAATTACGCCCTGAAAATGTTTCACACGAAAGACCTTACTAGTTGATTAAATGGCTTTATATTTTTATAACTTATTTGATTAATCAGTTCTACTGGTAACTTCAAGCAAATGATAGCCAAACTGTGTTTTTACAGGGCCTTGAACTTTATTTACTTCGGCACTAAAAACGACTTTATCAAATTCTGGAACCATCATACCTGGTCCAAATTCACCTAACTCACCACCCTGACTGCCAGAGGGACAGGAAGAAAATTCTTTAGCTATACTTGAGAATTCTGCACCTTCTTGAATCTGATTTTTGAGTGATAAGCATTGCTCTTCTGATTCAACTAATATATGCCTTGCTGTTGCTTTTGTCATAGTTATCCCTTTAATATTTTGAATTTATCTTTATTTTTTAATACTTTGTTGATTTTGATATCCATATTGATTCGATCAACTCTGTCAATCCACTTTTTTTAAATCTTGGTGAGCTATTTGCAATATCATTATAAGAACTGACCTCTTTTAAGTCTGACCAAAAACTCAATACTTCAGCAGCCTTTAGAGGATGAGGAGGACCCTGAACATACCCCTCTTCATAGTCCAATGATATTATAAAACGATAAGCTAATTTATGTAATAAAGATTTTGTATGCTCTATATATTTGAGTCTCATTGAAGGCTCAACCGCTACTAGTGAACCTCTATCATAAAGCGCATCTAAACCACATATATTAAATTTAAAATAATCTCCACAATAGATAGCTATAGAGGCATTCTTTGCTTTATATGAATCAAAACCATTATTAGTCTCTTTCTCATATTTCAAATTATTCTCACCAAAAAATGCATTAATAGCAATATCTGATATTTCAACACCTATCACATTATGGCCTTGATTGGCTAACCAAAGAAGGTCTTTTGATTTACCACAAAATGGAACCAATACCGAGCATTTTTTATTTTGAGGATGCCAAAACTTCTTTAGTGCAGAGTTAACTTGATCTTCATGCCAACCAATTCGATTGTCTTGCCATCTTTTTTTCCATTTGTCAGTCAAATTTTTACCCAATGAGATTATTTGCCCTTCTTAATTAATTTATGTAAATCTTGAAAAGCTTCAGAAATTAAATATAGTTAGCTAGAATAGCAATTTAGAGCAATAAACTTAAATCTACCCTGCAATTTAACTTAATATTTATTTATAATCTCCTAAGGAGTATTTGCAATGTCAGCAGCGGCAATCATTGATGGAAAAGAAAAAGCACGCCAACTATCATTAACAATTAAAGATTCGACCGCTCAATTAAAGAAGGATGGCATTGTTCCTGGTCTTGCGGTTATTATCATAGGTGAAGATCCAGCTAGCCAAGTTTATGTCAGAAATAAAAAAAGAACCGCTGAAGAGTGTGGTTTTTATTCTGTCCAACATAAATTAGAAGAATCAATTTCCGAAAAAGAAATTTTGGATCTAATTGCTTTACTCAATCAAGATGACTCTATTCATGGAATTCTAGTTCAACTCCCACTTCCTAAAAACTTAAATGAGGAATTGATTACTCAATCTATTGACCCTAAAAAGGATGTTGATGGATTTCATTATATGAATATTGGAAAATTAGCTGCTGGGGATAGTGAGAATACTTTTGTTCCATGTACGCCTGCTGGATGCATGTTAATGATCGCGGATCATTTGGGTCATGATCTCTCAGGCATGCAGGCAACTGTGATTGGGCGCTCGAATATTGTAGGCAAACCTATGGCGAGTTTATTGCTTCAAGCAAATGCTACCATAACAATTTGTCACAGCAGGACAAAAGACCTCCCTTCTCTACTAAAGAACTCAGATATTGTTGTAGCCGCTGTAGGTATGCCAGAAATGATCAAAGGTGAGTGGATTAAACCTGGTGCAGTAATAATAGATGTAGGTATCAATAGAGTTACTACTGAAGAACATGGAAAAACAAAATCAAAATTAGTTGGTGATGTAGATTTTAATGAGGCTGTCCATTTTGCAAGCGCAATTACACCAGTTCCAGGCGGTGTGGGACCAATGACAATTGCATTGTTGATGTATAACACTCTAAACGCCGCAAAGAAAACTGTGCTCAGATGAGTAAAATTGATCTAAATGAGATTCCTGTTCTAGATGTTAATCATCTCCAAGAAAATTCATCTAACTATAAGCAGGCCATAAAAAATATCAAATCTTACTGTCTTGATCCTGGATTTTTTTGCCTAGAGAATCTCCCAATAGAAATGAAAAAAAATCTGGATCATACTCATAAACATATGGAAAACTTTTTTTCCTACGATGATAACCATAGGATAAAACAAGATATTAATGTAACAGGGAAAAATAACTCTTATGGCTGGATGCCAATTTTTCAAGAGCCTGCATATGAAGCAGGGACAACAGCTCATGTTGAATCATTTGATTTTGGGAGACCAGAAAAAGTGCCAGAATCTAAAAATTATAATAAAAATTACTGGCCTGCTCTTGATAGTTTTAAGAGGGATATACGCTCAACATGGGATAATTATACAGATTTGGGCATGCTCACTCTAAAGGCAATCTCAAAAAGTCTTGAACTACCGACTAATTTTTTATCAGATAGATGTAATACCCAAGATCTCAGTACAATGCGTTTACTTAATTACCCCGCAACAGACAAAAAGTTAATAACGAAAGAGCATGTCGGAATATCAGCTCATACTGACTTTGAATGCATAACTTTGATCTCACAAACAGCACCTGGTTTAGAACTCAAAAGTAGAAACAATTCATGGTATGAAGCTTCTTCTGATAATAAAAAAGTTGTAGTTATAATCGGAAAAATGCTGGAAATATGGACAAATGGCCATATCAAAGCGACTAAACATCGGGTTAATAATCGTGAATGGCAACGATACAGTACTGTACTTTTTTTTGGTGTGAATGATCAAATCACAATTAAACCACTTACTCAATTTCTTAGAAATAATGGCTTAAGTGATTATGGTGCCATAACGCAGCGAGAGCATATTAACAATGAAATTTCAAAAGCTGAAAAAAATCGCGATAAAGATACTAATATCAAGGTAAATTAAATTATCGATGCTAGTGTTTTTCTCGCAATATTGCCACCACAAACCACTACGACTACTTTTTTCCCAACATATCTCTCCTTATTAGCTAGAAAGCCAGCCAGTGCTACCGCAGCTGCACCCTCTATTAGCATTCGGTGTGTATCTATAAAAGTTTGTATATTTTCTACAATCTGCTTTTCGGAAATTAACTCATAATAATCGACAAGATTTTTGCAAAGATCAAAAGTAATCGCATCTTTTTCAATACCCCCAGCAGTTCCATCTGATAAAGTTGGATTACTTTCAATTTCAATGATCTTTCCAGAATCTATAGAATGAGCCATCACAGCAGAGGCTTCTGGCTGACATCCAATAATGTCTATATTCGGCGATTTAGATTTCATATAACCAGCAATACCAGATATTAGGCCTCCTCCTCCTACAGCAACAAAGACCGCATCACAATCAGGCAGACAATCAATAATTTCTTTTCCGCAGGTTCCCTGTCCAGCAATGACCTCCTCATCATTGTAAGGAGATAAAAAAGTTAAATTATTATCGAAAGCATATTGGCGTGCATAAATTTCAGTATCTACCCCATCTTTACCAAAAAAACGAACTTCACAACCCGCTCTTTTAATAGCATCAACTTTGATACTCGATGTTTTTTCTGGCAGAAAAACAAGCCCAGTAATCTCTAATTCTCTCATCGCATTTGCTGATGCAGCTCCATGATTACCACTTGAAGCAGTGACACAACCGACACTCTTTTGATATTCATTTAAAGATAAAGTTTTATTAAATGCACCACGCGCTTTGAATGATCCTGTCACCTGAAGATTCTCCAGTTTAAGCCAAACTTCAGCACCACTAATATCACTATAATAAGACGAATACTCTAGTGGCGTCACCCTGGTATAATCTTGGATAAGAAGAGCAGCATCCTCAATTTTCTTAGGTAAATTAGTTATAAAATTGGCTATATAATTTCTCCATTTATTAATTTTCTAAGTTAGATACATTCTGACAATATTCGCATATCATTATCGAAAGAACTTGCCTCTAACGGGCCAAATGAGAAACGAATATAATTATCCAATGGACTAGCAGCATCGTCTTCTCTCTGCATATCACATAAATATCCTGGTAATATCCCAGCATCATGCTTAAATAATCTCTCATTAAACTCATCTGCAGAAAGCCCATTTGGTAATAAACCCCAGTGATAAAAACCACCGTGTCCTGTGAATAGTTTAAATCCTAGAGATTTGAGACCTTCCTCATACTTATTACGCTGTGATTTATAAAACTGACAAACAGCTTGACGAGCATGAGCTACTCGGTTTTTTTCAAGTAACCTAGTGACATATAATTGCGATGGTCTAGAAATCCCTCCCATCCCAATAGACGAGTAATTTCTAAAAAGTTCAATATGTTTTTCTGCAGCAATTATCCATCCTACTCTCATGCCAGGAACTTGAAGGCCTTTTGTAGCGGCACCAACTATAAAAATATCAGTCGAGTCAATATCATCTATGTAGCTTAATGCGCTCATTGGTTCAGGATCATTATAAAATTCGTATGCCTCATCAAATATTGCCCCACGTCCTTGTTGACTATAACTTTCTACGAGGTTTTTTAATCTCTCAGCAGATAATGCTACACCTGTTGGATTGCAGGGATTGCTCTTAAGAAGAAGAACTCTTTTGGCTCCCTCAACTGGATTAATATCATAATCATTTTCATTAGGTCTGAAATTATTTTCCATGTTGCTAGGTATTATGTGTACCTTTTTATTTAATAATCGCATCATATCCCAATAAGGAGTGTATTCTGTCTCTTCTAAAGCAATACAAACATCGTCCTCTAAAAAAGCTAAATTTGCAAAAAGCCCAGGTCTGCCGCCAGCAAAAACACCGACATGTTCTGGGGTTATATTCGCTTGATAGTGAGTATTATAATAATCTGCGATTGCTTGTCTGAGCTCTATTTCTCCTGTTGCTTTAGGATATTTCAAATCCAAACTATTCAAACTTATAGTTTCTGGTAAGCTAGGCCCATCTGGTAATTGAGATGTCAAAGGATAACCTTGAGCCCAAGGATGTGTTTTACCATCACCCATGTATTTAGATGTTGCAGATGCAAATTTAAATAGCGTCTCATACACGCCCATTGGTGGAAATTGAACTAACATAATTACTATCCTATATTATAATTTCATTATTATTTAACTTTAAGAATAGAAGATACCGCTCATTAAACATTATTTCTAGGGTTTTCAGTGATCTTTGATCTAAAAAAACTCAAGATACTGTTACATAACTATACATTTCTTTACATTTAATTAACTGCTTTAGCCTTTTGATATTGTTAGCATACGCATCCATATATTTTTTATAATCAATTGTATGATATGAGCTCGATTAAAAAACATAAATATAATACATGGTACCTGCCCATGGCTATCACTGTGATGATTATAATATGGTTGCTTAGTGGTATTAATCAAAAAAATATAGCTTCTAATCAGCAACAAAATAATGTCGATGTTTCAACAGATATTAGCGTTAGAGTGCGAGATCAAATTGCAAAGAATGTTATCCGAAATCTCAAATTAAATGGCAGAACGGCTCCATCTAGAATCGTAAATATTAAAGCTGAAACAGATGGAAGAGTAATCGGGATTGGGGCAAATCGTGGTGAAAGAATTTCTAATGGAAGCCTACTTGTTCAATTGAGCGAAAGAGATCGATTCGCAAAACTCGCTAAATCAACTGCTATGCTAAACCAAAGAAAAGCAGAGTTTAACAGCCAAAAAAAACTAAATGATGAAAACTTCATTTCTGAAGTCAAATTACAAGAATCAATCGCAAATCTTGAACATGCAAGACACGAATTAACTCTTGCAAATCTTGATATAGAATTTATGAATATCAAATCACCATTCGAAGGGTCACTTCAAGAACGCAATGTTGAAATTGGTGATTACGTCAAAAGTGGTGATACGATTGCTACCATAATCGATGACAATGAATTGATAGTAAAAGCAGAAATTTCTGAACATGATGTGAAATATATCAAAATTGGAGATCTCGGATTGGCTGAGTTAGCAACTGGGCAAAAAGTTCAAGGGATAATCCGTTACATTGCTCCAGCAGCCAATGAGTCAACTAGGACGTTTGATATTGAGTTATTACTAAATAATAAAGATGGATTATTGAGAGCTGGAGTTTCTTCAGAACTAACAATACCAGCTGAAGAACTTCCTGCTCACCTAGTATCTCCGGCTTTATTGAGCTTGAATGATGAGGGTATTATTGGCCTTAAAATCCTAACCGATGAAAATATTGTTAAATTCGTATCAGCCGATATTGTTTTAAATTCGAATGATGGAGTTTATCTAGCTGGTTTACCTTATATCTCAACTATTATTACAGTGGGCCAGGGTTATGTTAAAACAGGAATGCGAGTCAACCCTGTAACTGAAACAGATACTAATATAATCTTGTCAGCACAGAGTGAAAAACAAGGACAATAAATGCAGATCATTAATTCTGCATTATCGAGATCAAGAACCTCTATTCTCTTCTTAATTGTTATTCTAGTCACGGGCATGATGACCTATATCAATATGCCAAAAGAAGCAGAGCCAGATATTGAAATTCCAAACATCTATATTAGTATTACGCATGAGGGAATTTCACCAGAAGATGCAGAACGCTTGTTAATCAGGCCCATAGAGCAAGAAATACGCTCTATTTCTGGTATTAAACAAATTGATGCTGACGCATATGAAGGTGGTGCTAACGTCCAATTAGAATTTTATGCTGGTATTAATACCAATGCTGCACTTCAAGAAACCAGAGCAAAAGTTGACTTAGCAAGAGCTAAACTTCCCAAGGAAACTGAAGAACCCTCGGTCAATGAAGTAAAATTCTCACGTTTTGATCCAATGCTTGTTCTTAACCTTGCTGGTGATGTACCAGAAAGAACATTATCTTATCTTGCCAAAGATCTAAAAGAAAAAATTGAAACAAATAAAGGAGTCCTAGAGGCAGTATTAGTTGGTGATCGTGAAGAGGTAATGGAAATAATAATAGATCCTCTTGCTATGGAAAGTTATCAATTAAATCCATTTGAAATCTTAAATCTAGTCAGTGCAAATAATAAACTTGTTTCTGCAGGTGCCATGCAGAATAACAAAGGAAAGTTCCCAGTAAAAGTTTCAGGCGTCTTTGAAACTGCTCAAGATGTCCTTGAAATGCCAATCAAAGTAGATAATGATCGGATAGTTCATTTTGGTGATGTGGCCTCAGTTCAAAGAACTTATAAAGATGCACAAACTCTAGCTAGACTTGATGGAAAACCCGCACTTGCAATTGAAGTCATACAACGATCAGGTGCGAATATAATTTCCACTGTAGATGAAATTAAAAAACTAATTAGAATAGAACAAGCTTATTGGCCCAAAAATATATCTGTTGTTGCCTCTAAAGACAAATCGAAAGAAGTTCGAACAATGCTTAGTGACCTTCAAAATAGCGTCATCGCTGCGGTTGTTCTAGTCTTTATAATTATTATCGGTATTCTTGGTTTTCGCTCAGCACTTCTAGTTGGAATTGCCATTCCTGGTAGTTTTTTATTGGGCATTTTAATTATATCAATTGCAGGTATTTCTATAAATATGATGGTTCTTTTTGCTTTGATTATGGCTGTGGGGATGCTTGTAGATGGAGCCATAGTGGTAACAGAGTTAGCTGATAGAAGAATGAGTGAGGGTGATAGTAGAAAAGAGGCATATAGTGCAGCAGCAAGAAGAATGTCTTGGCCAATAATTGCATCGACTTGCACGACATTAACTGCTTTTATACCTCTTGCTTTTTGGCCAGATATGATTGGTGAATTTATGAAATTTCTTCCAATCACTCTGATTGCTGTTTTGTCATCATCCTTAGTCATGGCATTACTATTTATTCCAACATTAGGATCTCTTTTTGGTAAAGCAGGATCTTCAGATGAGGCAGTAATAAATAATCTTACAGCAGCAGAAAAAGGAGATGTCGATCAAGTTACAGGTCTTACTGGGAAGTATATTCAATTCCTTAGAAAAGCTCTGACTCATCCAGGAAAAAATATTTCAGGAGTCACAATGTTGCTTGTAAGTATTTACCTTGCCTTTTTCTTGTTTGGACGTGGTATTGAATTATTCCCTGAAATTGAACAAGAATTCGCAAATATAGAAGTTTATGCTAGAGGTGATCTCTCAATTGCAGAAAAAGATATACTTGTTCAACAAATTGAAAGTTTTGTTCTAGGCTCACCAGAAACAGCAAGTATTTATGTCAAGGTGGGAACCTCCAATTCCAGTAGTGGTAGACCAGGAGAGAGCGGTGCCTCTCAAGATTTGATTGGTACAATTTCACTTAATCTAAAAGAATGGAATGAAAGACGACCTAGCGATGAAATTTTACATGAAATACGACAATCATTATCAGGTATGGTAGGCATAAGAATTGCAACCAGAAAGCCTGATAATGGTCCGCCATCAGGAAAACCTATATCAATAGAAATTTCATCCAGAAATCCCTCACTTCTATATGAATCAGTAGAAAAAGTTAGTAATGCACTAGCAAATATTGATGGTGTCATTAACTTACAAGATGATCGGCCTTTGCCTGGTATAGAGTGGCAAATTAAAGTAGATCGTGCTGAGGCCGCTCGTTTTGGTGCAGATATAACGGTGATAGGAACGATGATTCAATTAGTAACAAATGGGATCAAGCTTGGTGAATATAGACCTGATGATGCAGATGATGAACTAGATATACGAGTCAGATATCCGATTAATAAGAGAAACTTAGATGAAATCGATAAATTACGTATTCCTTCGAATGAGGGCTTAATTCCTCTCTCGAACTTTATTGAACGAACAGCAAATCAAAAAGTAAGTACTATCCATAGAACTGATCTGAGAAGAACGATGAAAGTCGAAGCTGATGTAACCTCTGGTTATCTTGATGCTGATATTGTCAATATAATGACTCAAATTTTACCGAGTCTTAATATAGACCCTCAAGTAAATATAAAATTTAGAGGTGGCAGTGAAGATCAAGCAGAAGCAATGAATTTTTTATCAAAAGCATTATTAATATCACTTGCTGTTATGTTTATTATTTTGGTTACCCAGTTCAACAGTCTCTTCCAAGCATTCTTAATTCTAACGGCAGTTGTTTTTTCTACAGGTGGTGTGCTGCTTAGTAATCTTATTATTAATGAACCTTTCAGTATTATTATGGGTGGAGTTGGGGTCATTACTCTGGCTGGAATTGTTGTGAATAATAATATCGTCTTGATTGATACTTATAATGTGCTCAGATCTAAAGGAGAAGAGCCTTTTGAAGCAATAATCAGGACCTGTGCTGTACGTTTAAGGCCGGTAATATTAACTACTGTTACGACAATCATGGGCTTAATGCCAATGGCTTTAAGTATGAATATTAACTTTATTTCTCGTGAAGTATCCTTTGGGGCACCAAGTACTCAATGGTGGGTTCAATTATCTTCTTCTGTAGCCATCGGACTCGCATTTGCAACGATATTAACACTGTTATTAACGCCAAGCTTTCTTATGCTTCAAGCCAATATACTAAATTATTTTAGCGCACGGAAAATATAATCAATCTTATATAAATAGAATACTTAGCTACTTAATACTAAGTTTTCTTCTGGACAATTCAAATGATTCTGTAGGATGATTATTAATAAAACTCCAGAAAGAGCCTCAATTGAAAAAACAAACCTTCACTAATGACTCATTTAGTTTGGCATTAAGCTTCTTATTATTTGGTGAGTTTTGTGGCTTGACCCTCGACTTACTCGCGAAACACCTACTCGAAACATATCCTTTATCGCAATTCATATTTATAAGAAGTGTCTTCGCATTGATAATATTTTCTTTTATAGCACCATGGTATGGTGGATTCGAAAGTATAAAAACTAAACAGTGGCAGTGGCACTTTCTTAGAGCAGTTCTATCAATTATCGCGATGTACGGCTTTTTTTATGGCATTACAAAAATGCCTTTAGTAAATACCCTGACGTTAGTATTTATTGCACCACTCATTGTAACTGCACTTTCACCAACCCTTCTAAAAGAAAAAGTTGGTTGGCGACGTTGGATTGCGGTAATTTTGGGGTTTATTGGTGTTCTAATTATTCTAAGACCAGGTA
>MDTG01173272.1_pt1 | contig 33255 bp, 29 predicted proteins | sample 811421 | NCBI WGS metagenome assembly MDTG01 (sample SAMN05326645, study PRJNA326480) | marine metagenome | isolation source: seawater | place: Pacific Ocean: South East | collected 2011
TAATAAAATTGCGAATCTTAATCGAAAAGAAATTTTAAAATTGCATCTACAAGATCAAATTATTGTGGGTGATAAAGAAAGTAAAGATAATCTCAGAAAAACATCTGAAAAGAAATTTAATTTTTTATCTAAACTTACCAAACTACCCAAACATGACATCATATCAAACATAAAAATTCCTTATTCAATAAATCCCTATGTCGCTTATCTTCTCAGAAAAACCGGGAATATTCAGAAAAAAATTAATTATAAATATTACGAAAGTGTAAGTAAAAAAAATATAATAGATTTTAAGAAAAAAAATATAATTTTACTTTTACAGTACCAACCTGAAAAATCTACTTGCCCACTTGGGGGTGAATTTTGTGATCAATTGAAACTTATAAAATTTATTCAACAAAATATGGGGGAAGAATATAATTTGCTTGTCAAAGAGCATCCTTCACAATTCTCGCCTAGCTACTCTAGATCTTACGAAAAAAGTAGATCAAAGGCCTTCTACAAGGAAATCAATGCATCAGAAAAAACCTTTCTGATCCCTTTATTTTTTGATATTTTTTCACTCCCAAAGGATACGATTTACATATCCGTTACTGGGACTGTTATCTTAGAGTCCTCTTTGAGAGGTTTTCCATCAATCTGCCTAGGATACAGGTGGTTTAGTAATATGCCTTATATTCAAGATGTAAAAAACTACAAAGAACTTAAGAAATTGTTTAAAAACTTACACTTAGTTCGCAAAAAAACAAATAAAGAAAAAAGTTTGGAATATTTTATGAATGTTATTTCTGCAATAAATAATGAAGCTATTATTGGAGGACAAATAAGATCTTATCCAGAGAATATAGATTTTTATAAAGAAAAAGGTTCAAAGCTATATAAAGTTTATAAAGATTTTCAGAAAATTAAATAATCATTTAAAACTGTCTCTCAATTTATCAAATAAATTGAGAAGCTTATACTTGAATTTCCTTGCTGAATTAAAAATAAACTTGTCACATCCCTCAAAATTATTTAGAAGTTGCATACTATTGTCATTAAAATTACGTTCAAAAATAGAAATAGTTTTCCATAAAAAATAATCAACTTTATTAATTTGAAAAAATTCTTGATTTATCCTGCAATTACTAAACCTGTTTGGTGATGATGAATTTATTCCTGGCAAATGATAATAAAATGGTAAATCAAGAACCTTTTTTAATTTAAGATAATTGAATTTCAAGTTCTCTGAAGAACATATAAATTCTATCCTTGAAATATTATCTAAGACCTTATTTAGAAGATCGGAATCATTTATTTTTTCAAAATAAGGAATGTTAGCTATTTGTCTACTTTGACCATTATTAAGACTTAATAACAAAGATTCTTTATTAAATGAACATAAATTTGAATTATAAACTTTTAAAATGCTTTCTTTAGGATACTCAAAAAAATAATTTAGATTGCTAAATTCATTTAATATCTCTATGTAAGTAGGATCATCTTGATAATCTAAAATGGAATTTAAGTGACTTCTCAATCTATTTAATGGATTTCTTAAAACAGTAAAAATTTTATAATTATTTAAATAAAAATAAGGATTTAAATCAATATGTCCTGTAATAAATAGAGGTTTTTTAAAATCATTATTTGATTTCAGATAATTCAACAAATCATCCATCTTTTCTTGATTGGTATTTACCTTCAATTTATTTTGACTAAAAAACTTAGAAACTTGGATATATTTATATTTTTTAGATCTTAATATAGCTCCACAAATTGATTTGCCACCAGTTCTTGTTAAATGTAAATGCAATATATTATTTTTCATTAAAAAAATCTTATGAATCATTCAATTTTAATATATGTAATTTATCCATAAGACTTTTTGATAATAATTAAATAATTACGTAATTAATTTACTAGATATTACTCCAACATATTTATTTTGGAACTTGAATATTTTCCAACAATTAATATTATTTTTATAGATATAATCTTTAAAAAATTTATTGTCTTGAATATCATCCATAATTATGATTGTATCTTTTCGGAGATATTTATCTAATATTTGGAAAGCCATTTTTCTACCTGAATAACTTTTATCAGAGTCATAATGAAATATATCAATTTTTTCTTTCCCTTCTTTTTTTATTTCTGAGACTATTCTTCGAAGATTTTTCTTATCTCCTTCTATGTATAATTTCCAATTTCTTTTTAAATTATTTTCAACTACGATACCAATATATAACTCAGGATTTTCTATCTTTACATAAGGGAAATCACTGCTGAATAATCTTCCAAATTTATTTTTATCAATTGCCTTTAAAAAGCTGGATGATGAATAGCCTGCGGCAACTCCTGTTTCAACAACAACGCCTGGTTTGAAATATCGTGTTAGAAAATATAACAAAGGATATATTCCTCCTCCTCCTAAATTAAAAGAAATATTTTTTAATTTTTCCTTTGCAAAAGCCTCAATCAAAATAGATTCTTTATTTGCTTCTTCCCAAAGATTAATATCTATAGATTTAGCAAAGATAGACAATTCTGATAAATTATCATTCAACCATTTAAATATCTCTTCTTTTTCAGATATTTTGGTTTTTTCAAAAACTCTTTTTCTCAATTTATCTGAAATAACAGAAAACCTCTTAAATTTAATTGACTGAACAAAAACGTTTTTAATCTCGGATATTTTTATCATCGACTATTTTAATTATTTAGTTAGGATAAAATTTATTAATTATTAAGTCAAATTTGTTAAAAATATTCAGTTATTTAATTTAATTGACAGTTGCCTTTAACAATATTTTTTTTATTGCTTTACCATAGCTGTGAATTTGTTCGATTGTTATTGTTGGGTGCACCAAAAACATTAAACTAGTTTTAGTACACTCTTCCGCATTCTGAAGTCTTTTTTTATCTCCAAAAATCTTATAATTTTTCATGCCCTTTTCAAGATAAATTTCTGAACACGATCCATAAAAGACAGGAAATTTCTTTTCCTCTAATCGTTTTATTATCTTATTTCTATCCCAATTTTGTTTTAAAGAATTTGGTTTCAAAAAAACGTAAAATTTATACCATGCGCATTTTATATCATTAGCAGGTATCGGGACTCTGATTGAAGATATATCTTTTAAATAATTATATAAAATTAAAGCATTCCTATTACGCAAGAATATCCAATGATCTAATCTATCTAACTGAATCAGGCCAATTGCTGCCTGAATCTCAGTCATCCTTAAATTAGTTCCTACCCTTTCATGAACCCATCTAAAACCTGGAGGATGATCTTTTTTAAATACTGCATTTCTTGTTTTACCATGATCTTTATATGACCAAATTTTATCCATCAAATCTTCGCTATTTGTAGTAATCATTCCTCCCTCACCAGCAGTAGATATTATTTTGTCCTGACAGAAACTCCAAGTAGAAATATCTCCAAAACTACCCACTGATTTATCTGCAATTTTAGCTCCATGAGCTTGTGAACAATCTTCAATAACAAATAAGTTATATTTTTTTGCTATCGCGCAAATAGATTTCATATCAGCTGGCCAGCCTCCTATATGGACGACAGAAATAGCCTTTGTTTTTTTTGTTATTGCTTTTTCAATCTGTTCAGGTAATATTGCACCAGAATTCCTACAAACATCCACAAATACAGGGACAGCTCCCAGCAATTGCATTGCTGAAGTAGTTGCTATAAATGTTCTTGGAGTTGTTATAACCTCATCTTCAGGCATTAAATCTATTGCTTTATAAGCTGCTGTCAAGGCTACTGATCCATTCATTAATGCGACTGCATATTTTTGTTCAAACTTCTCAGCAAATTTGTTTTCGAAATCTTTACAATAATGGCCTGTCCAATAATTAACCTTTCCAGAACCTAATATATTAGATGTAACGCTTATCATGTCTTCATCGAAAAAAGGCCATTTATTAAGATTCATTTGAAATAAATTTTTTCTCTTAGCTACAAAAATTATAATCCCAATTAAAAAATATGGATTTTCTCAAATAAATTGCTTCTTAAAGTTTTTTTATATTCGTTACAAATTATGCCTATAAGGCATAAAAAAATACTAATGTGTAATGTGTTGTACAATTTTTTCCAATTTGTCAATTAGTTCAATAATCATAGTAATTAATCTTTTGTATTGACTCATTATAATTAATGTCTAATATTCTTTTTCTAATCACAAAAAAATTTAATTTTAAAGAATCTGGTTTTTATTTAATATTAAAAATATTATTAAGCATAAATAATTATTTTAAGAAAAGATTGGTAATCTTATCTATCGTTATGGTCTTAAATGCCATACTAGAAGGTACTTCTATAGCACTGATTTTTTCATTTCTATCAATTCTTACAAATTTAAACAAGTCCAGAGATAATTTATTTATAGAAAAATTGTTTAATAATTTTGGTGTTTATAATATTGAATATATTTTAATAATTCTGACTTTAATTTTAACTTTTTTATTTTTAATATCGGGAGGGATTAGATTATTAAATTTATGGTTAAACTCAACATTATCAGAAGAAATTGGCGCATTCATTTCAACTAAAATAATAAAAAATGTGCTTAATCAGTCTTACATCTATCATCAAAAAGAGACTTCAAATAAAATAATTAATGCAGCAACTTTTTGCTCACGATCTACAAGTGGAGCAATTGACTACTTATTAACACTAATTACTGCAATTCTTCTTTCCTCTAGTATTCTTATAACTATTTTAATTATCAATTTTAGAATATCATCAATCATAATTTTATTTTCTGTAGGAACATATTTTTTAATAGCTTTTCTTACAAATAAAAGAATTTTAAAGAACTCTAAGATTCAATTAAAACTCTCTAATAAACAAATAGAACTAATACAAATTCCATTGAACTCAATTAAAGATATATTATTAAATTCTAATCAAAATTACTTCGTTAGTAATTATGAAAAAAACGAAAAGCAACTAAGAAAAAAATTTGGAGAAACAAAATTTATTTCATTATTCCCAAAAATAATAATAGAAACTTTTGTATTTTCTTCAATAACTATATTAGCTTTTTTAATTTTTAAACAACTTAACTCCAAATTATTTTTGTTGCCAATTTTAGGCACTATACTAGTTAGTTTGCAAAAACTATTTCCCTATAATCAACAAATTTTTACTAGTTGGGCAAGAATAAAATCCAGCAAAGATTCGATTAACTCAGTTTTCGAATATATGAATGTTAAACCTAAAGTATTAATTAAAAATAAAGATCTTGTTGATATACCATTCAAAAAAGCTATTGAATTAAAAAATATCTCTTTTTCTTATCCAAACTCAAATAAAGAAGTAATTAAGAATTTTTCAACAATCATAAAAAAAGGACAAAAAATAGGTATAAAAGGTGAAACTGGAAAGGGTAAAAGTACCCTAATAAATGTTTTAATGGGATTAATTATTCCTAATAAAGGAGAAATTTTAATAGACGGAGAAAATTTATACTCTAATAAATTACATATCAACTTAGCTAGTTGGAGTTCTAAAATTGCTCATGTTCCTCAGGAAATAAGCTTATTTAATAACGATTTTTATCACAATATTGCATTTGGATTACCTTCTGATGAAATTGATATAAGAAAAGTTAAGTTTGCATCGAAAATAGCTTGCATTGATGAATTTATATCTTCAAAAAAATTTAAATATAAGTCTAATGTTGGAGAGAATGGTTCTTTATTAAGTGGTGGACAAAGACAAAGAATTGCTATTGCGAGAGCAATTTATAAAAAACTAGACATATTAATACTTGATGAAGCAACCAGTGCTCTTGATTATAAAACTGAAAGAAAAATATTAAATTCTATTTTCTCATTAGACAAAGAAATGACCATAATAATTATCTCGCACAAAAATGATATTTTAGATTTATGTGATGAAGTAATAAACTTGTAAGAAGTTAATTTATATATTTAATATATATGTTTGGGCCAATTAGAAGGAGTCCATTTGCCAGTTAATTTATCAATTGACCATATCTGATCGAATGATTCTCTCCAAGAATAAGGTGAGCGAAGAAAATTTATTGATAAAATCTTCCTTACACCATATTTTGGATAAGAACCTTTATGAAGCATTAAACCTGAGAAGAAAATCATGTATTTCCCTTTATCACCTATCTTTATTGGGGCTTGACTAGTTAGTTCTGAAATATCTTTAGTTCTTTTAGAAATAGGAACGTTATTATAACCTTGTTTAATTATTTCTAATGAATCATTTAAGGGTAAAAACTCTGTCTTACCATCTGTATCTGAACTTGAAGAAAAATAGAAAAACACTTTACCATAACCCATTGGGACTGGATCAAAATGCCAACAAGCTGATTTATCTTCTGCGAATTGAAGAGTTTGTATCTCTTCAATCTTAGTAATTATAAAATTCGAATCAAGAAGATATTTTATTTTCTCCTCTAATGGGGTTATAAGATAATCAATTAGATTTTTAGTTATAATTTTATTTTTATATAACTTTGAAGATCTTAAATGTTTTCTACCTCTAAGCTTTTGAGTTTTTAATTCAATTCGATTAAAAATATTATTTTTGAAATTTTCTTCATAATAAGAAGTATCAAATTCACCATTTAATTTTATTGAAGAGAAATTCTTTAATCTCTCAACCTCATCTTCAGGTTCTCTAAAATCTTTTCTTTGGTAAAGATAGTTTTCATAATATCTCATAAAATCATAACTACTTTTACCTTTCTTATAATTCAACCTTAAATCATTAAGTTTAAAATTCAGTTCAGCATAATCAATATCTGAGATCTTGAAATCTTTTGTATTTAATTCTTTAAAACTTCTATTCATAAATTTATAAATGTATTAACTGAATAAATTACAATACCTATATTAAAACACTATGTAGTATTGAAAAAAGGAATTTATATTTCATAAATTTTTTAAAAAATACAAAAATTCAAACTCATGGTTTAATAAATTCACAAAAACACCAGTCATGAATTATTCTCGTTGCATTTGTATAAATAGTTTTTCTATCAGTTTCTAATAAAAGCTCATTATTAACATTTTCGCTTCTTTTCATATGATCATTATTACCCAAATTGATTGTCCAAGTTCTTAAAAAATCATCTTCATTCCTTTGAATATCGAGGTTAGGCTGATAATTTATAACTTCCACAATTAAATTTTGAATTTCAGCTTCTTTTTTAATACTGTCTAAAGAATGAATATTCCAACCAGACTCATATTCCGATGAATCTGATCTCTTGACCCTCATCAAGACATCATAAGGATACGGATTTAAGATGCCCCATAAAATTGCTTTTCCTCCAGAATTTAATAAATAAGAAATATTTTTTATCCATTCAAGATTATCAAAACAAGAATGCACACCGAACATGGTCATAATATCAAATTTATAATTAAATAATTCATCAAAATTATTATCAAATTTACTGAAGTCGTATTTAATAAATTTTGCTTGTGGAACATTTTTTTTACTAGCTTCAATTAACTCTCTTGATATATCAGTTCCAAAAAATTCATATTTATTTAAATCTTTAGTCAAAGTTAAATATTTTAAGAAATCTCCAGCAGCACAACCCACATCTAATAATTTTACTCTTTTGTTAAAAGCAATTTTATCAATTAGTCTTGATGCAAATTTAAAAGTTTCTTTAGGATCCTTATATTGGTTTTCTTTTAGGTATAAAGAATCATGCAATCTTTTGTTTTTAATAAAATCCATAAGCTTTTAAAAGTCTTTAAATAAATGTTTTTTGATATATAAATCTTCATCATATTGATTTCTTAATTTGTCTTTAATATATTTGATACTTGGTTCGTTATTCAAAAAGTTATTTGCTTCTTCATCTGTAAAATCAACATTTTTTGTATATTTAATTTCTTGTGTTTTATCTTGTTTTACTGAATCAATACTTAGTAATCTGTTCATTTTAATATTTTCTATTATTGAATCATGGGCATCTTTAACAGCATTCATTGAAAATTCAAAACAGTTCTTACAATTATCTAAGCTTGGAACAACATGATAAAGAATGTTGCCGCTATCAAGACCTTTAGAAAGTAAGTGAATGGTCGCTCCAATTAAATGAAAATCATCTTGATAAGCTGCCCAAAAATTACATGAAGAACCTCTATAGAAAGGACTTATACCCATATGTATATTTATTGCTTTTTTATTCAACAAATAATCAATTAACCAGCCTTTAATATAGCTTGATCCAAACACTATATAAATATCTGATTGCAATGCAGGACTTAATTCTTGCATACTTAATTTATTTAAATCACCCATTTTTGCTGATAAAACTTTGATATTAGAATTCAGAAAATAGTTTTCATTAAATATTTTTTTCTCTGCTGCTAAGACTTTACTAAAGTAATTCTGCATGATTTTAGATTTTTTAAAAAAGTCTTCTTGAAATCCTGGGAACAAAGTATTGCATTCTAAAATAGCAAAGCATTCATCAGATATTTCCGACAATTTACTTACAAAAGATAGATGCCTAGGTTGATTACTTGTAAAGATAGTAATTTTCATTTTTCTTTTGCCAACTTAAGTACGTTTATATGATCTTCTCTAGGAACTTCTAATTTTGATCTAGGATAATCATTATTTAAGTTACTCCTAAATCCGATTTTTATGTTCATATTATTTAAAATTTTTAAAGTTTCATCCGTATATCTTCCTAAAGGATGAGACATCGCATTTGGTTTATCACCAAAATTTTTTTCAATAAACTCATAATTTTCCTTGTATTCATTAAATTGTTTATCCTTATCAAGTTCATCCATATTTGTAGGATGCGACGAAGAATGCATACCAATATTATGCCCTAAAGCTTTTATATCCCTCAAATGATTAATATTCATAAACAAAATATTTCTTCTTGAGTTTTTCGAATAATTTATATCGTTAATTATATTATCCATCAAAAGGTGATAATCGCTTTCTTTTAACAAACGATCTCTCAGAAATCTGAACTTTCTATCGTTATAAGTGTAGTGAGGATATTCATGTAAGAAGTTATTTGAATATCTTTCCTCAAAAATCTTCTCAATTTCTGGGAATTTATTAATACAAATTCTGAAAAATACTGAATAAAATTCTTCAATATCCTCAAAATAATTATTTCTAATATCCCGATAAAACTCAAGTGGATCTGGTGTCTTTTTAAAAGCATTTGTATAAACGAAAAAGAAACCTTTAATTGAGAATTCTTCTAATGCTGGAATTGCAATATCATATTGGCAACGAAGAGCATCGTCAAAAGTTAATGCAATATCATTACTTGATAATTTATTAGTAGACAATTTATTAATAAATTCTGTAGGATTTAGAATATTATATTTTTTATTCAAATAAATTATAATTTTTTTAAAATCGTTTTTAGATATAGAGCCTTGACCTCTTTCATGCAACATATCATCGTGAAAATGATGAAACATTACAGCGTGGGGAAAGTTAATCAACGAATTTAATGCTCAGATAATTATTTAAATTCTAAAAGTATATTATTTATGAAAACTTATTTAGAAAATTAATGAAATATATTTTTATAAGACTAAATAAATCTAAATTATATTTGAGTAAAGATCTTTATATCTATTAACCATAGTTTCTAATGTGTATTCACTTAAAACCTTTGATTTGCAATTTTCTGCAATTCTTTTTTTGTTTTTAGGTTTTAAATAGATGGTGTTTATTGCCTCAAATATTGCTTTTGATAGTTGTTTTGGAGAAGAAGGTCTTACTATCCAACCATTATTTCCTAATATAGCTTTACTATCCCCAACATCAGTTGCTATGCATGGAACTCCGCAAAGCATTGATTCAGCAAGAACATTTGGGAAAGCTTCTCCATATGATGATGAAAGCACAGATAAATCCATATGTGAGAAGTATTTGTAAATATTATTAGTATTATTTATTGTTATGAACTTGAGATTTAGACTATTAGCATCAAACCATTTATTATTTTTTAAAATTTTAGAAGTATCTTTACCTATAAAAATTATATTTAAATTTAAATTCAGAAAAACTGGATAATTTATTCTAAATAATTCTATTGCTCTAAGAAAATTATTATGGTCCTTTTGGGGAGCAAATCTTCCAACAAAAATAATACTAAAATCTTTATCTGATAAATCTAGATTTTCAAAGAACAATTTTTTATTCATAATTTCATCTTTTGGCAAAATAAATCCATTAAATATAACTTCAAATTTTTCAACGCAATATCCTAAATCTTCATGAATAGATAGAGTACTATTTGCACATGTAATAATTTTTTTTGGAATAAACCAAGATAAATATGCACATAACTTAATTGTTAAAATTGTTGTTAATTTATAATTAGAAGGCAAATATGATGTCCTGATATTCCATATAATATTTTTCACAAAACAGATTTTTGCTGCTAATCCCCCAAGTAAATCAGCGTGATAAAGCCAGGTCTGCACTATATCAGGGTTTATCTTTTTTATTAATAAAACTAATTTAAGAAAATTAAATAAAACAAAAAATTTATTTTTAAAATTCAAATCGTAAACTTTATAATTATTTTTAATTAATTTCTCAAAATATTTCCCTTGCCCGCTTAAAGTGATAATAATGTGCTCATGATAATCTTCATTCATAACCAATTTTACGAGAGTGCCCTCTGCTCCGCCCGCTCCAAGAGAGGTAATAATATGACAAATTTTTCTTGATCTCATAAAGCCTTTAAATCAATATTCTTTGGGAATTTATTTTTATCAGTATTTTTGGAATATATATAGGGATTAAATAGCAAGAAAAATATTACAAAAGAAGAAAATCCACTTAGTACTAAAATAATATCTGTAAATGACCTAAGCAAAATAGCAAATGCAATAATTGATAATTTAATATTTTTTTTAAGAAAAATATAAATAATTCTTAGGGATATATGTGTATAAAATATTAGACCGAATATACCCATATTCATATGAGCAAGGATAAGACTATTATGCGGGTTATTAATATTTATGATCGAAGCAGGTACATATAAATCAAATGTAATATTGGGATTGCCCGTAAATATTTGGGCTAAAGATAAAGAATTAATATATTGGATAAGTATGTCAAATCTTGGAAAAACCCTCATTAAATCATTAAAAAAGTATAGAGAGGTATCCAAGATAGATAAGATCTTTTCTTTTGAAGCTTGAAATTCAGCTGAAGAAAAATTTAACTCAGAATTTCCGGATAAAAGGCTAAATAAAAATATACCCATCACGAAAAATACAATTAATGCAAATATTAATTTTTTAATTTTTTTTCTAGTAATCTTAGAAATATTAAAATTGATATTTTTTAAAATACTAATAAAGGAATTATCAGGCAAAAACAATGCTATGAATAACAATGCAGTCATTAAAAAATTACCTACCGATAAAGTTGATAAAAATAGTACTAAGATAGATAGATATAAAATATTGTCTACAATTCTCCGATAATTAAAATGGTAAAAAACAACAAAAGGCATAAAAGGTAAAATTATCATATTCTTAGAAAACAAAAATGGAGAGCTACCAAAATATCTGCCACTAAGTATGATATTGACAAAAATAATAAGAAAACCCAAATAAGAAATATACCTAAATATTTTATATATTCTATTGATAGTTTTAATATCGCTTTTAGAGAATATTAAATTTGAAATTATAGAAAAAGGTATCACAGAAAAGTTTATATTGATGAAATTTAAAAAGACTGAAAATAGAGAATAAATATAAAACAAAAGCGAATCAATCTTACCTTGAATGATATACCTTGATCTAATTAACAAATAGATTGAGAGAGGAACTACTGCAAGAAACCAATAATTATATATTTTTAGACCTAATAAAAAAATTATTATCCCTATTACTTGATATGTGAAAATGATATTATTATCTCTAAGCTTCATGATTTATATATCAACTCAATTATCCAAATAGTTATAGTATTTGTGAAAATTACCTTCCCAATCACATTGGGAAGCATATTCAGTTGTTTTATCAAAACCTACAAAAATTAATTTATCTGTAAAATTTTCTACAAACTTAAAATCCCAATATGTCCTTCCTAGTAAAATAAATGAATTCATATTTTCCAGGAAAACTTTTAGATTTAGAAATTTAAATTTTGGTTTATTAGTAAAATCACTGTTGTATATTTCAGAAATTAGATAAACTTTGCACCTATAGAATTTCATTAAGAAAATAAAAATCAGTGAGGGCAAGATAGTTGTTGGGCTACAATATCCCTTCATTATAAAAGCTTTTGGTTTATGATATTCTAATTTTTTAAGAGATTCTCTAATATATTTAATGAGATTATAGAATCTTAATTCGACCATATAAAAATCACAATTAATCTTATGTGAAATAACTTTTGAAATACCTATATAAATAGATTCTTTGTCCCTATAATATTGAAAATTATCTAGAGATTTACCAGGAGCTAGTATATAAATTTTCTTATTCTTAATTTTTTGTATTTTTCTTAATTTCTTAAAAGATAAAATTTCTACCTGAAATATAATTTTGGCAGCACAGCTCAGAACTTTTCTAATTATTAATCTTCCTATATTGATATAGATATATTTTTTTAATATTGATGTTTGAATTTTTTTTGGAATCATAGCTTCCATTAAATTTCAAAATTCTTTATTTAAAAGATTCTTAATTATAGTATCTAAAAGAAATAATCCTTTTTCTCCGCTTCTTTCTGGATGAAATTGAAATCCACAAATATTTTTTTCAATAGCCATAGAAATAAAAGGAATATCTTTAATTCTTAAAACAGTTTGAAGATTGGCGATCTGTGAAATTTGCACCCCATAACTATGTACAAAATAATATTCAGAAGAAAAAATTTCTAAATTAAGTAACTTAATTGATTTTTCAAATTTTAATAAGCTTATATTGTTCCAACCTATATTTGGCACTTTAATCTGTTCACTTGTCTTGACGGTGTTTTCATCGAAACTTTGTAGATGCACAACATTCCCATTTAATAAATTTAGTCCTTTAGTAAATTTTATTTCAGTGCTACTTTCAAAAAGCAACTGCATTCCTAAACAAATCCCAATAATTGGCTTACCTTCTTTTGCTCTTTTTTTTAAGGTATCTACAAATTTTCTTTTTTCTAATTCTCTCATTCCTTCGGGGAATGATCCAACCCCTGGTAAAATAACAATTTCACCATCACTAATATCACTTACTTGATTACTTAAGATTACTTCATAATTTAGAGTAGTTAAAGCATTAATAAGACTTTGCGTATTTCCCATTCCATAATCAATAACAATAACATTGACGGAATTTTTTTTATTTTCTTTTATTGAATTAATCAATCCCTCATTTTGATAGAGACTATTCCTTATTTTTATTCCTTTTGCTGTTATGTATTTTTTTAAATCTTTTATTTCAAGTTTTCCATAATGCAAAGCCGAACCAATTGCTACCGCAGACACTTTATTATTAGATAGTACTTTAGAAATACTCTCTTTTGAATTAAATCCTCCACAAGCTACAAGTGGTATATCCACAAAATCTGAAACAAATTCTATTAAATTATTATCTGGTCCATTTTGTGTGCCATCTTGATCAACAGATGTTAAAAAAATCTCTCCAACTCCAAAACTAACGGCCTTAACTATCCAATCTTTTAAATCTAGAGATGTTTTTTCTCTACCAGACTCGATCATTATCTCCCAACCTGAAGTTTGATTTGTTGATCTCCTTGCTTGCACAGATAAAACAACACATTGACTTCCAAATCTTTTTGAAAGTTGATTCAATAATTCTGGTTCTTTAACAGCTGCAGTATTAATTGCTAATTTATCTGCACCGGCAGCCAACAGTCGCCGGCCATCTTCCACGCTTCTTATTCCACCACCAGCAGTAATTGGCACAAAGCACTTTTTAGAAGCTTCTTTTAAGATTTCTCCAAGACTATTCCTACCGTATAAGCTAGCTACAGCATCTGAATAGAAAAGTTCATCTATACCCTTCTCAAGATAATCTTCAATAATTTCAGAAGGATCACCTATGACCTTAACGCCTTCAAATCTTACTCCTTTAATTAATCGATTACCTTTGATATCTAATCTTGCTATTAATCTTTTCTTGATACTCATAAATTAATTTACTTATTACCGCTCCAAGTAGATGCGCTAATTTCTTGACTAATATCATTACTTAAATCTTTGACTTTATGTTTTAACTGCCAACCATCTGCATCACTATATTTCCACAAATGTGGGGATCTATTTTTATCGCATAAAAGTTCATAATAATTACTATCAAAAATAGGCTGTTCAAAATATTTTGAGAATCTATCCATTCCTTTGCCAGTAATACTTAGATAATTAAAGACTTCTTGAGACCATCGTTTGGGGAATTCTCCATCATATCTCTTAACTAACGCAACACCCTCTTCTCTAGTTATGTCTCCATTACGTATTTCTTGAGCTCCATCATAGGTAGCTCTTCCAATTCCAAATTTTATGAATGTAGTGTGATAATGAAAATCATCAAGCTTATCATCAATTGATTGGTAGGTTTGATAAGTACCGCAATTTCTTTCAGGAGCAGCTTTAAATCCACCATTTTCAATAGCATAATAATAAACTGACTGAGGATGCCATTTTTCATAATAACCTAAGTAATGAACAGCAATTTTTTTATCCTCTAAAATTTGTGGATCAATAGGCATATAAGGATTCAAGTTATTAGAACTAAGTCCCATTTCTTTTAAATCTTTTAATGAACTCCCTCCAAGAAATATTTCATCTTGGTTTTTATTCATAAAGTATTGCCAAGACATTTTTGCATTAGCAAAATCCTCTTTAGGATGTCCATATTCTGATTCATTTTCCCCATAAAATACTAAAGAAATATCATATTTTGCTGCCAATTTAGGACCTATATTTTTTTGGCCTATTATGAATGCCTGAAATGGATGGAATATATTTTCCATTGATATTCTCGTTAATAATCTGTGAACAATGCCATTAGGGGTAAACAGAATGTTGTCAAAACCTGCATTTACCCATGCTTGATGATTTTCCCAGCCCCAATCCGTGTAAATATTTGGAGCCCAAGTCACAGTAAGAGGATTCATTCCATATTTATATTTTAAAAGATGTGCCTGCATGAAGCTGTCTTTACCACCACTTCCTGGAATTAAACAATCGTAATTGCCATCATTTTTCCTGTATTTATCGCAAAGTGTTCTTAATTCAGACTCTCTTTCAGAATAATTAATTTTCTCTTTTATTTCTCTAACCTTGCATGCATCACAAATATTATCTTCTGCAATTTTTATAGTTGATTTTTTGACAGATTTATTATTTTTAAACTCAATTGAGCTGGAAGGACGCTGATTACTTATTACACATCTTTGGCAAAATTTTACATTTTTGTCTAATCCAAAATAACTTTCATCATTAGATTCAGTGTATTTATATTTATCAACTTCTTTTGGTCTTGAGAAATACATTTATATATAAAATTTTAAATATTGCTATTCTATACTACTTAAAAAACAAGAAATTAATTCCGAAGGACTTTTTAAACTTTTTAAATGAACTGAAGATTTTTTGAGTTTAGGCTTTTCAAGTACTGCCTTTAAATTTGATGAGATTTCAGAACTTGAACCGGTTATATTTATTACATTTCCGAACGACTTTCTGCCTTTTTGCCTATCCCCCACATTAATTACTGGAATTCCAATTAAAGGTGCTTCAATTAGTCCACTTGATGAGTTCCCAATTAAACAATCAAACTTTTCTAATGCATATAAATATAAATCGTGTCCTAATGAAGGTATTAAAAAGAAATTTTTATGATTATCTGCAAATTCCTCCAATCTTTTTTTTATTTGAAATCCAGAAGTATCAGCATTTGGATATGATGCTAGAACATTAACTACAGATTTCCCATTAATAATTATCTCACTTAAACAAAGTAGTATATTCTCAAATATTTGCAAACCAAAGTCTTTTTTAAGGGTTTCTGGGTGAAAAGATAGAAGTATATTTTTTTCACCAAAAATATATTTTGTTTGCAATTCAAAATAATGATTATTTATCTTTCTTTCTACTAACAAGCTATCAATAACCATAGGGCCAACAATTAGAGAGTAATCTTTACTAGCACCTAGGCTAATAACCTTACTCAAATGCTCTTCGCATGATACAAAATGGTATTTAGACATAAGCGAAATAGAATGTCTTAAGGAATTATCAATAGCTCCTAGTGTCGTTTCTCCGCCATGTATATGAGCAATAGGAACGTAACTTAAAAATGCTGCAGATGCCATGGCAAAGCATTCATATCTATCGCCCAAGAGTACTAACAAATCAAATTTATTATTTTCTAAAAAAAACGAGTATTCTTTTATTGCAAATGCAGTAATACAAGCTAAAGATAAACCTTTTTCTAAAGGCAAATGTATCTTTTTAATTTTGCCAAAGAATTCTTTTTCAATACTTTCTACTGTGTATCCAAAATCTTGAGACAAATGTGTCCCGCTAACAACCAAAGTGAGGTTAATACTATTATCTTTTTCAAATAAATTAATTAATTTACTTAAAAGTCCATACTCGGCTCTAGAGCCAGTAAATACACAAATATTTTTCATTCCTCAATCATTTCATCAATTGCATAATTTCGTTTAGAAGTTTTGCCGATTAATTTATCCCAATAAAAAGGTGAAAGTCCATTACCAGGCCTTTTACAATCAAGATTATCAACATTAAAAGTTTGCCCTTTTTTAATGTATTTTTTAGCAACAATCGATTTTCTTACAAATTCTTTATTTATAGACTCGCTTTTAGTTGGTGATTTCACACCATCTCCCAAAGCCAGCTCAATATCTCTAATACCTTTAACCATATTTTCAAATTCCTTAGGCTCAAGACTTGAAGAATGATCTGGTCCATAGAGATTTTTATCTAGAGTTAAATGCTTCTCAATTATATTTGCTCCTAAGGCTACAGATGCTATTGGAACTGAAATGCCAATTGTATGATCTGAAATGCCAATATTAACTTTAAACTTTTTGCTAAAGGTTTCTAAAACTCTAAGATTTACATCATAAATGGGTGTTGGATATGCTGAAGTACATTGAAGAATCGTTATATTTTCATTTGGCACTCCACATTCTTTTAGAACTAGAAAAGCATTCTCAACTTCTTCCATTGTAGCCATTCCTGTTGACATTATTAAAGGTTTCCCGAAACTTGCTATTTTTCTTAAGTAAGGCAAATTTGTAATTTCTCCAGAAGGTATTTTAAATCTTTTAATTCTTAATTTATCTAATAAACATAGACTATTTATTTCAAAGCCAGTGGACAAAAATTCGATGTTTAACTCTCTGCATTTTTGTATCAAAATTTTATGATCTTCGAGACTTAATTCAAGATCTTTGAGCATTTGCTTCTGATTGTGTGTACCAGTTAAAAGTGTATTTTGTCTTTGATATTTTGTTTTTAAAGCACTTTCAGTTACAAAAAGTTCAGTATTAAAAGTTTGAAATTTAACTATATCTGCCCCGGCATTTGATGCGGCTTTAATCAATTCAATTGCCATATCAATACTACCGTTATGATTCACACCCGCCTCAGCAATAACAATAACTTTTTTAGATTTATTCATGATTATGTTTTATTTGGCCATCCCATTATTCTTGTCCCACAACTAATAATCGAATCAGAAGGTATCTTTAAACCCTCTCTAATTATGGCACCGCTTCCAATAAAAACACGGTCTCCAATTTCTACCCCACCATTTATTATCGCACCAGTACTAACATGAGTAAAATCACCAATAGTTACATCATGCTCTATTAAAGAGCAAGAGTTAATTATGCAATGCTTACCTATTTTGGCATTAGCATTTATTATTGCTCCATGTCCGATTGTTGTACCTGAAGCAACTCGTGATGATTGGCTAACTATTGAATTAGCTGAAGCAATTATAGGAAATTCAAAATTTAGTTTTTCAAGTTTTCTAGTTAAAGATATTCTTTTTTCTGGACTTCCAATTTGACCAACTCCAAGAATTGCTTTATTAGTATTTAAAATAATTTTCTCAAGATCTTTATCTTGCCCAATTATTTTATAACCTAATAAACTTTTAATATTGTCATTAGAAACTAGTCCTAAAATTTCCCACTCTTTGGAGGTTTCTAAAATATCAATAATTGATTTTGCATGTCCTCCACTGCCAATAATTATTAATGGTTTCATTTAATTCTTAAATTAAAAATTTATTAAAATTATATTTAGCCAAATTGCCTTCTTCAGAAAACCATTCAATAGTTTTTTGCAAACCCTTTTTGAATCCTTCCTTACCAATATATCTTGGATTCCAATTAGTAAATTTCTTTAATTTACTATTATCACCAAATAGTCTAAATACTTCTGAATTTTCTGGCCTTATTCTCTTATCATCAGATTTTATTTTTATATTGGAGTTCATTAAATTACTAATTATTTCTGCAGTCTCTCTTATCGAAATCTCAAAATTGCTCGCAACATTAATTACTTCTCCTAAAACCTTTTCACTCTCAGATACTTCCAAAAATGCGTGACAAGTATCTGAAACATAATTAAAATCTCTTGTAGGAATGAGAGATCCTAAATTAAGATATTCTTGATCCCTCAGAATTTGTCCAATAATCGTTGGTATTACTGCTCTTGTGCTTTGCCTAGGGCCATAAGTATTGAATGGCCTAAGAATAGTTACAGGAGTCTGAAAACTTCTCCAGAAACTTATAGCTAATTGGTCTGCAGCAATTTTTGTTGCTGCATATGGAGATTGTGCTGAAATTTCGTGATTTTCATTTATTGGAACAAACTTAGCAGTACCATAAGTTTCAGATGTACTGGTATGAACTAATTTAGAAATTCCTAAGTCCTTAGCTGCTTGAAGAACATTCAAAGTTCCTTTTATATTGGTATCTATATAACTTGCAGTTGCAGAATAGCTATAGGGAATTGAGATCAATGATGCCAAATGAAAAACATATTCACAATTCTTCATAGCCTCTCGAACGGAAATTGGATCACGAATATCTCCCAAAATAACTTCAACATTTTCTTTCGTTTCGGAATTAACCGAATCTAACCAACCAAAACTCCCAAATGAATTGTATAAGCAAAAAGCTTTTACACTATACCCTTTTTGAATTGCTAACTCTACCAAATGAGAACCAATAAAGCCATCTGCACCCGTAATTAGAATTTTTTTCATTAATTATTAGATTTATGAAGAAATTGAGCAATTTTCCAATCAAAATGAGTATCAATATCGATAGATCTTTCTTGAGGCATTACATAACCAATAGTATCATCAGTAATGAATTTCTTATTTTTGAACAAAAATTCTTTATTAGCAAAATAACAAGCTCCATTAATCACATAATTCAAAGGGAAATCTTGCCTATTAAAAGCCTTCTCAGTTTTAATTAAAGGACTTATAGTTTTCTTTTTACTCAAAGAATAAAATAGTTGGGGAGCATAAATTGATTCTGCTATTGAGACCACTGATTGAAAATTTTTTTCAAGTCCTATTTTGATTACAGAATCAATATCTTTAGAGGTCCTCAATGGTGAAGTCGGTTGAAGTAATATCATACTTTCATATGTTGAGAATTTCTTCATAACACTCAGGACAGTATCGATAATGTAAGATTTGTCCAATGAAAGTTTAGGATCCCTTAGGAAAGGTACTTTTATTCCAAGATTTTCAGCAAAATTGGCAATTTTATGATCATCGGTTGAGATAAATACCCTATCAATAAACTTAGATTGCAAAGCACTAATAATAGTCCACTCAATTAAAGGTTTTCCTGAAAATAACTTCATATTTTTATTTGGTATCCCTTTAGAACCTCCTCTAGCAGGAATTATTGCCAAGATCTTCATAAAAACTAAGCCTTATTTATGGGCCAAATTTTTATTGCTTTTTCTAAAGATTCTTTCCTTCCAATATCAAGCCAATATTCATGAATAGGAAAAACTGTAATTTTTTGATTTTTATTTTTTAAAATTTCTATAAAGTCAGTCATATCTAAGTAAACAGAATCGCTAATATACTTTAATGAGCCTGGATCAAGAATATATATACCTGCATTAACTTGAAAATTTTCAGTAGGCTTCTCGTCTAAACCGATGAATTTAGTGCCTTCTGATTGTACAACTCCGAAAGGGATTTCTATTGAATAATTTCTTGTGCAGATAGTTGCCATAGAATTATATGAATTATGAAAATCTAGCAGCGAATTTAGATTTACTTGCGTTAGCACATCGCCATTTAGAACTAAAAGAGGTGTCTCTAATTTCTCCTTAATTAGACTTAAAGAACCAGCAGTACCAAGTGGCTTATCTTCCTCTAAATATTTTATATTTACTCCCCATTTCGAACCATTTCCAAAGTATTCCATGATTTTGTCTTTTAAATAAAAAACAGAAAAATAAAAATTCACAAAACCATCATCAATACAGTTTTTTAATATTATTTCCAATATCGGTAAATCATTAACTTTTATCATTGGTTTTGGGCAATCCTGTGTATATGGTCTCAATCTTTTGCCTTGACCACCAGCCATTATTAAAACTGAGTTTTTCTTATTTTTATATAAAGGTATATCTCCTACAAGTAAATCATTTAACTCGCCAAGACTATTTAATACTGGCAAATGCCTGACTGGACTATTAGTTTTGTTCAACATTTTTTTAGCCTTTTGGATATCATCTTTATCAGTGATAAATTTGAAATCCTTATTCATAATATCTCCAATAGGAGAACTTAATGTCTTTCCCTTCAATAAACCTCTTCTAATATCACCATCAGTAATAGTACCAATTACTTTTTTTTTACTGTCAACTACGATTGCTATTTTATATATCCCTTCTTCAATCGTTTTCATAACATTTATTAATGGATCATTAATTTGAACCATCAAATCATTATTACTTAACATTATTAATAGTAAATTACTCGTATATTATCATTTATCGTATAATCCAATTGAATATAAAATAAATGAATATTAATAATAAAATCTATAAGTTTATTGAGTTAATTAGGCAAAATACAATTTATCGAAGATTAATACTTTTATTTTTAGATGTAATCATTATTTCGATTTCATGGATAATTACCCTTTTAATAAGTTTCTCAGAAAATCTTATCGATTTCAATTTAATTTATATCTGGGTATTAGTAAGCTATTTATTAATTGGAATACCTATTTATTTTTTTTCAGGACAATACAAAGGGATTTCAAGTCATATAGGTAGTTTTTCATTTCAAAATATAATTAAAAGAAATTTATTAATATCTATATTATCTTTGATTTTTGGATTCGTAAGTAAATTTAATATACCAGAATTATCCTTTTGGTTAATTTTTTGTTTTAGTATAGTCAATCTAAAAATTCTTATTAGAAATTTAATTAAGAATTATTTATTGAGGCAAAATAATTTAAAAAAAAAGATTCCCCGAGTTGCAATCTATGGGGCTGGCAACGCTGGAGCATTACTTTCTTCAGCTTTAAATCAAGCAAAATCTCATAAAATTATTTTTTTTATTGATGATAATCCAACTTTAGAAAATAGAAATATTGATGGAATAAATATTATTAATAAAATTTCATTAAAAAATCATATTTCCAAAATAGATCAGATCCTTATAGCAATTCCCTCGCTATCAAGAAGCAAAAAACTAAAAATCATAAGAGAATTACAATCTTACAAAATTAAAATTTTACAAATACCTGGGATATTAGAACTTACAGAAGAGAAAGTTAAGATAAATGATCTAAAACCCATACAAGTTGAAGATCTATTATTAAGAGAAAAAGTTGGTTTTAAAGATAATTACTTAGGAGAAATTATTAATAAAAAAGTTATTTGTATAGTTGGGGCTGGAGGTTCTATTGGGAGTGAATTATGCAGACAAATTTTAAAATTTATGCCATTAAAGTTAGTCATAATAGACAATCATGAATTTAGCTTATATCAAATTGAATTAGAGTTAAATCATCTATTGAAAAAACAAATAAAACTAGTTTCTTACTTATGCGATGCTAAGGAGTATCAGTTTATTTCAGAAATTTTAAGTGAAAATAATGTCGATATAGTTTTTCATGCTGCTGCTTATAAACATGTACCTTTAGTAGAGAAAAATCCTCTTCAGGGAATCTTAAATAATTTTATTTCTACAAAAGTTATATGTGAAGCCTCCAAGAAAAATCAAGTGAAAAATATGATTTTAATTTCTTCAGATAAAGCTGTTAGACCAACTAATGTTATGGGAGCGACCAAAAGATTAACTGAAATTGTTGTACAAGCATTTTCAAAAATGGAATCTAATACGATATTCTCCATGGTTAGATTTGGTAATGTTCTAGGTTCTTCTGGATCTGTAGTACCTTTATTTAAAAAACAAATTGAAGCTGGTGGTCCTATAACAATTACAAATCCAAGTATCGAAAGATATTTCATGACCACTATGGAGGCTACTAAATTAGTCATCCAAACTGTTAAATTTTCAAAAGGAGGAGAAGTATTTCTTCTTGACATGGGTGAGCCAATAAAGATTATAGATTTGGCTAAGCAAATGATAAAACTCAGTGGTTTAAGTATTAAAACTAATAAAAATCCAGATGGAGATATTGAGATAGTTTCAACAGGATTAAGAACTGGTGAAAAATTATATGAGGAATTACTCATTGATGCAAAATCTGAGAAAACTCCTCACCCTCTTATCTATAAAGGCTTTGAAAAAACTATCAATAATCAGAAGCTCTTTGAATTATTAGAATCGATAGAAATATCACTTAAGAAGAATGAAAAAGAAAAATCATTAAAAATATTAAAAATCTTAGTCCCAGAATGGGAGAGAAAATCATAACTTTGCATATATTTTTAAGAAAATTTAAATCATAACCAATTATATAATTCGTATCCAATCAAATCTCTTGAGGGTTTTTGGAGAGTCTCAAATCCGCCTATCCCTCTTTTGTGATGCATGTATAAATCTATAATATATTTAAGCAACGCAGTTGAAGAAACAGGGTTATTTCCAATTGCAACTTCTGCTGCTAAGACAATCCCTGAAACTCCTAAAGACAAATTATTATATATATCAGATATTTCGGCTCTAGAGGGCATACTAGTTTTCATCATACTATCGAGTACATTTGTTGCCAGATTAACAGGTTTATTAACTTTGTTCGCAAGGGAAATAATTTTAGATACAACAAAAGGTAATGTAGCGATACTAATTTCTCTGCTCAAATCACCTCTATCAATGAGAATTTCATCTGAAAAAGAAATTATCTCCTCAACATTTGAATACCCTAGCGAAGTTTCAATTTTGGAAATAAGTTTAACTTCATTTCCAATAATTTTTCTAATAGCTAAAACCTGCTCCTTAGTGGATATAAATGAGGCAAAAACCTCTTTTGAACCTGAAGATAATGCGAACTCTAGTGCTTTTTTATCAAAATTAGTAAGTACAGACAAATCTAGAGATTTTCCAGAAATATCTACTGCTCTATTTAATGATACAGCCCCTTTAGAAATTACTTCTCCAATCAAACTTTGATTATTATTATCTTTAATAACTCTTAAAGAAAGTCCATTGAAGTCAACTTTCATGACATCTCCTACTTTAATTTGGTTGTAGGCCTCAGCATGATTAAAAAAAATAGCATTTGAACTTGAACTCCCAAGAGATTTATTACTAAAAATCAGCTCAATTTTTTCTCCAATATTTATATTTAAATTTTTTGACAAATTTGTAATTCTAAGTTGAGCTCCTTGTGTATCAATTGATGGATTGATATTCACAGATTTCAGTACTGAGTAATATTCTTTTAAAGTTGTAAAATTTGTATGGGATAAGTTTATCCTGAACCTTTCAGCACCAGCTTTAATTAATTTTTCAAGGACTTCTTTCTTAATAGATTTTGGACCTACAGTGACTATAATCGAATTCATATTTACGACAAAAAAATCAAATATTAAAGAAAAACATATTACTTTAAGAATAATATAAAATCAATAATCCATTAAAAAATTTTTTTTACATTTAAAACCTTACACGGTAATATGTAAAAAAGATTTTTGAAAATTGAAAATTAAGGATAGGAATATTGGTACAAAATTTTATCCATTTGTAATAGCCGAAATTGGCATTAACCATGGAGGTGATTTAAATGTTGCAAAAAAAATGGTTTTTGAAGCCTATAAATCAGGCGCAGAGTGCATTAAACATCAAACTCATTTTGTAGAGGATGAAATGACAATGGAGGCGAAAGAAATATTTCCTCCAAATGCTAATGAATCAATTTGGGATGTTATAGAAAAAAACTCATTATCCAAGATTGCTGAAATTGAATTAAAAGAATATACCGAAAAACTAGGTATGATATACATATCAACACCATTTTCGAGATCTGCTGCTGACTTCTTAGCCGAAATTGACGTACCTGCTTTCAAAATAGGATCAGGAGAATGTACAAACATACCTCTGATAAGGCATATCTGTAAGTTTCAAAAACCCATTATTATGTCTACAGGAATGGAGTCGATTGAAAACTTAACTAAGTCTATAAAAATCATAGAAGAAAATAAAATAGAATATGCGCTTTTAGAATGTACTAATTTGTACCCTTCACCCCCGGAATATGTATCACTTAAGGGCATTTCAGAACTAAAGAAAAAATTCCCAAAAGCCATAGTAGGATTTTCGGATCACTCAATAGGTCCTCACATAGCATTATCTTCAATTGCGCTAGGAGCTTGTATCATTGAGCGTCATTTTACTGATTCTTATTATCGTGAAGGCCCCGACATTTCCTGCTCTATGGATCCCAATGAATTAAAAATTATTATTAATAAGTCAAAAGAAATATTTAAAGCCTGTCAAAACTTCAAAAAAAGGACTGCTCCTGAAGAAGCTGTATATAAATTCGCAAGAGGCAGTATCGTCGCAGATAAAGATTTACATAAAGGAGATTTAATAAAAGAGAGCGATATTTGGGCAAGAAGACCTGGCAATGGCGATATTGCAGCATTGTACTTCGATAAAATAATTGGAAGAAAGTTAAAAAATTCTATTAAAAAAAATATCCAAATTAAATGGGAAGATTTAATTTAAAAGATGAATTTAAGTGTTGGTAAAAAATTATTATTTGTAACAGGTACAAGAGCAGACTTTGGGAAATTACTTCCACTTGCTTTGGAGTCATATAAAAAAGGTTTCAAAATCTTTTTTTTCATTACCGGAATGCATATGCTAGAAAAATATGGAGGGACTAAAGAAGAGGTTAGAAAATACAAAGAATTTGAAACTTTTGAATTTCTTAATCAAAGGGAAGGGGATCCACAGGATGTAATTTTAGCTAAAACAATTTTAGGATTTTCAGACTACATAAATGAAATCAATCCTGATATGGTGATCATTCATGGAGATAGAGTTGAGGCGGTAGCATGCTCGATAGTTTGTGCTACAAATTACTTTTTGTCTATTCATATAGAAGGAGGAGAAATTTCTGGTACTGTTGATGAAATTTTTAGACATTGCAATACTAAACTTTGTTCTTTTCACATGGTTAGTTCAGAAGTCGCTAAGAAAAGGGTACTACAATTAGGAGAACCAGAAAAAAACATATTTGTTATTGGCTCTCCTGAATTAGACGCTCATTCAAAAGATTCAGGAGTTACTTTAAATGAAGTAAAAAAAAGATACGATATTTATTTTGAAGAGTATGGAATTTGCATATTTCATCCGGTAACATCTGAATTAGATACAATTGCAGATCAAGCAAAATCTCTCTTCAAAGCACTTTCAGATAGTAATCGAAATTTCGTTGTTATTCTGCCAAATAACGATCCTGGCTGCTTAAAAATTAAGAAAGAGATTCAAAAACTTGATAAAAAAAGATTCAAAGTCTTACCATCAATGAGATTTAATTTCTTTTCGGAATTAATTAAAAATTGCAGTATTTTTGTAGGAAACTCAAGTGCTGGAGTCAGAGAGCTGCCTTTCTTTGGGATTTGTTCTTTAGATATCGGCACAAGACAGCTGAATAGATCAAACTATAAATCTGTTAAAACAATTAATTCTAATGATACTGAGAAAATTTTATATCATATACAAATAGGTTGGAATAAGAAATATAAAAAAAGTATGGGATATGGTGATGGGAATGCTGCAGAGTCTTTCGTAAAAGTTATTCTCGAAAAAAACCTTTGGAATAGTTCATTACAGAAGAATTTTCGAGATTATTTATGAATGAATTTATATCTTTAATTCCCATAAGAAGAGGCTCTAAAGGGCTTAAGAACAAAAACTTAGCATTATTAGAAGGAATACCCCTTTATTTAAGAGCAGTAAATCAAGCCTTAAGAATTACAAAAAAATGTATTTTAAATACAGATATTAAAGAGGTATTAAATAAAAAAAATTTAAACAATAATATTATTTTTTTTGAGAGAGAGAAAAAATTTGCAGAAGATCATACAACTATGAATGAAGTTCTAAAAGACTTATTTTCAAAAATGGATTTGAGAGATAAAAATATTATTCTGCTGCAAGCGACTTCACCTTTGAGAGAAGATTTTGATATCCTGAACGCAATTAAGTTATACAAAGAAAAGAAATACTCAATGGTTTTGAGTGCAAAAAAAGTTGATTCAGTTTACATAAAATTTGGTTATGCAAAAAATACAAAATTTATTCCTTTTAAAAAAAAATATATGTATAACAACAGGCAGGAACTTCCTGAAGTATATTCGCCAAATGGTGCAATTTATATTTTTTCTACAAACGATTTTTTAAGAAAAAATAAGCTGCCTGATTCTAATATTGGCTTTTATGAAATGTCTGATGAAAGATCAATAGATATTGATAGCCAAGATGATCTTATTAAGATAAAAAATAAATTAGAAATTTTTAAGAATAAGTAATTAAAATAATTAAATAAGCTTAAAAATTAAAATAATATATTTTTATATTCTTTTTTAAAATTTACTTAAAAAAAAACTTATAAAGAATAATCTATATTACTCTGTTTAATAATCATTATATACTTAAAATATGGAACCCTGCATTGCAGTATGTATTCATGGTCGATTAGGAAAATCTAAAAAAAATATCCATGGTATACCTTTAGATGTTATTGATTCTCTGAAATCTCTAAAAAATAATGTATTGGATGAAAATAAAAATAATATTTTTGCACATACTTGGTCAGATCAAAGAATAATGGAAACTTTTGATTTCCTCAAGCCAAATGCATATTCAATTACCGATCCTATAGAATTCAAAAAACTTAGTCAATTAAAATTATATAAATATGCTTTGAAACGGGGTTTTAAGCAATTAATTTCATATTCAATAACAACAAAACTAAATTTTGTTGATGCCCAAAAAAAATTAAATAACTATATGAGTAGATTTTATTCTCATGGGGCAACTTTACATTTAATGAAAAACTATGCTTTGCAAAATGATATTAAATATACACATGTGCTTGTTTCGAGATACGATTTAGAGTTCTTTTCCAAATTCAATTTCTCAAAATTAAAAAAGGAATTTATTTATATTGGCCAAGATATTGAATTATTTGATAAAAATAATAACAATATTCCAAACAGACTATATTGGGAAAAATTAAAAAACAAAGAGGAATTGAGAATAGAGAATATTGATATTTTCAAAAGGAAAAGAGCTATTGATGATTTTTTTTATGTATGCAGCTATGAAAATGCATTAGCAATGGCAAACCTTTTTGAAAAAATTAATTATTATCTTGCGACAGGAACACCCGTAAGTCCCCACTTTTTATTAGAGCGTCATATTAAAGAAGTTATTGGTATGAATAATATTAAATTCTGCAAAAAGCGAATGGAAGATTATGATTTATCAAGAAGATTTAGATTAGGTGCAACTATATAAATTATCCATTAAATTTTAAAAATCATGATATTTATAATTTTTATTTCATGTAGTTTTCTTCAGAAGTTCTATATCTAATTCTTTTTGAAGGGTATCCAATAGATAATGAATTGTCATTGATATTTGAAAAAACGTAGGAGCCTGCACCTATAACAACATCATTGCCTAGCTTTACTCCAGAAATACATGCGGCTCCTATCAAAACAGCCGTTCTTTTACCAATTTCTACATTCCCTCCAATTGCAGTATTTGGTGCAAGCGAAGAAAATTGATTCATAATACTATTATGATCAATACAACAATTAATATTTACTAAAACCCCCATTTTTAGAATTACATTTGTATTAATAGTTGCCATAGGTAAGATAATTACACCTTCTTCGATTCTTGATGATTCTGATACGTAACTTTTTGGATGGATCAATGATATTAAATTTGCTTTAGGATTTTTTTTAGAAAACTTCAAATAAACCTCTTCTCTATAAAAATTATGTCCAATTGCAATAAAATAATCTCCATTAAAATTAGAGGGGATTTCCTTAATTACTTTTTTATTATTAAAAAATTCAATATTTTTATTCATAGTATCTAGATATTCAAAATCTTTATAACCATTCGCGATGGCAACTTCCCTCACTATTAAAGAATGACTTCCACAACCAATAATTAAAAGCTTTTTATTCATAAGATAAGATTTTTCATAAAGAATTCGGTATGCAAATACTTATTGCGTATCCATTAGAGTGAGAAATAGAAATATCTATATTGATAATTTTTTTATTATTGATCAGAACGAATGGACGACCATTTTCTTCATAATTGATCTCAATTTTAGAATATAGATTTAAATTAGAAATATTTAAAGCTTTTTTAACTGATTCTTTTGCTGAATAAATACCTATCAAAGTTGATAAGGGATCATTTTTTGTCAAAGAATATATTACCTCTTTATGTGTAAATAATCTTGACCTTAGAATTGTATTCTTATTTGAGAAGATATCCTTTGGAATAGAAGATATATGCTCTATATCTACACCCAATCCTGAAAATTTGCTAGAAAAAGCATCTTTTAAAAAGTCAGATTCTAAAATCTTATTCTTTTTATTTTGAGATGCAACTAAATTTAATTCATTTTTTTCAATTATTGAACAAATATCATCTATTGAACTGTTACCTGATAAAGATTTAAAATCCGTAGAAGAAAATTCTTCCTCTAATTTAGCCTTAACTCTCTCTACTAAGAGCGATCCAAACAATAAAATAAAATCTGATAAAGGTTTTTTAGTATCTGTTAAGGAATTTTCCTTTAGAGGAAATTCGGATAAAACATTTTTGACTCTTTCATAAAAAATATTTCCCATAACTTACCAACCTCTAAAACAAATATCACAAATTAACTTACTTTCTCCATTATGATTTATAACAGAAAGAAAAAAAACTTCTGAGATGCTAACATCTCGTTCTTGAGCTAATTTACTCAAAGTTGTTTTGCATTTGAAACAAGATTTACTATTTTGATTTTCTTTGGAGTTTAAAACACTTCCTAAGATATTTTGTGAAGAGTCTTCTTTTATTTTATTATCATTAGAACAAAAAATTATTTTAGACAAATCTACAGAATTTTTTATTTTTATTCCACGTATGATTTCATTAAAAGAAAATTGAAGATCTTCTCTATTAATATTTTTCATCAAATATGTAATATTTTTATCTTTATTAATAATAAATTTTATTATCAAGCCTGATATTTCACTCATACATAATTCAGACTTAAAAGAAGACTCTTTTAAAAAATTATTAATTTCAAGCAAAGAAAATTTTTCTGATAAATCAAAAGATTCGTAAAAAAACTCTTTTGAATTATTTACTATTTTTATTATGATTTTCTTTGGGTTGAATTCATTATTTAATCTAAGATTTACTTCTACAATTTTTGAGATAAATACATTAAAAAGATAAGGATATTTAAAGTTAACAAAATTATTTCTACAAAACTCCTTTAGATAAAATTGTTTTTTAGAATTTGCAGACTTTTCAAGGATCTCACAAAAAAAGTTATCCTCAGATTTTCTAAATTCATCATAATTAGCTAACGTCGAATAATCACTATTTTCATTTATAAATAAATTATTGACTAAATCTTTCATAATTCTTCGCATGATTTTTCCACTTCTTGTTTTAGGTAAATTTCTAAAAAAGATAATTTCACTTGGCTGATGACTTGGCGAAAGATTAGTATTGATCAAATTTAAAACTTTTCTATAAATCTCTTTTTGATTATTTACTTTAGTTGATATAAATAAAACTGGTACATTTCCTAATATATTATCTTTTTTAGCAACAGCACAAGCCTCATGAATTTCAGGTATTTTTAAACATACACTCTCAATTTCTGAACTCGAAATTCGATGCCCGGCTATATTTATAACATCATCACTCCTTCCCCCAATATATAAAAAACCCTCTTTATCTAAATAACCAATATCATTTAATCTAAAAAAGTTCTTTCCGACCCAGTAGTTGGTTTTTCGATCTGAAATAACCTCTTGAAATAATCCTTCCCATTTTTTGGTTATAAATATTTCATCTGGATCAATTTCTTTATTAATTAAAGTATTTTTTGAAAATAATTCTTTTGCAAAAATCAATCCTAATTCTTTTCTAGGCTTACCTACTGATGAGAAATTAGTTGGTAATCCATCCTCTTCTCTTGGTGCCACCAGTATGCCACCAGTCTCGGTTTGAAAGTAGGTATTAACAATAATTTTTTTATTTGGTTTAAAAAAATCTAATGCCCAAGCCCCTACATCGTGGGCCAAGGGTTCTCCACAGGATCCAATCCTATCTAAATTTTGAAGTTGATTTTTAGATAATTTCGCATTTGAATTTATTGATTCATTTTTAATAAGTCTTAGAAGAGTTACTGAAGAATAAAAACATGTAACCTTTATTTCATCTAACAAATTCAATAGATAATTAGGATTAGATAGTGATTTTAAATTCTCATGAATTACAACCATGGATTCATTAATCAACGGTCCATAGAGTGAATAAGTATGTCCATTTATCCAACCCGCATCAGTAGCTGTAAACATAATTGAATGTTTATTCAAACCAAAGAAATACGAGGTTGTGAATTCTGAGTAATTAATATAGCTTGATGCATTATGTACAATGGCCTTTGGTTTACCTGTAGAGCCAGAAGTGAACAAAGTAAACAATGCACTATTAGTACTATATGGATATTCTATAAATTCCTTTTTAAGATATTCAGAATTATCATTTGGGAAATTTTGTAAATCTAACATCATCAATGGAACTTTAGGAAAACTTTTAAAAACAGATTTTTTTACTTTTATTTCAATTCTCTTTTTAAAAAGGATTATATCTGGATCAAAAATTTTAACTCTTAATTGGATTGCTTTTTCTGATAATTCCTCAAAGCATATGCAATGATGTGCTCCCATTTTTGCACTTGCTAGCATTAAAATAAATGATTCATGAGATGAACGTAGTACCGAGAATATTCTTATTTGTCGTTTTTTATTTAAAGAAACTTGATTTGCAATTGCATTTGCTAAAAAGTCAACTTGCTCATCAATTTCTTCTTTTATTAAAGTTTTATATTCTCCATATTCATCAAATATATAAGCTACCTTAGACTTTAAATTGTATTTAGACAGTAGTTTAGAATAAAGGAATATTTTCCTATCAGCCATATCTTCTTTTGAAGACTCTATATTTGAACTATTCTGCTTAGTCATATTATTTTTAATCATATTTGATTTTAAGTTTAATAAAATAATCAACTAAAGATAATAAATAAAAAATATTTATTAAATTTTTCATGATTCAAAATTAAATCGATTTAATACTTCACAAATATTTTTTAATTGCATTGACTCTAACAATAGATAGGTTATTCATTTTTTTATATTATGTCCTTCAGAACCTAAAGTTAACCAAAAGTCCAAAGTCGATGAAAACGCATTCTCTTCTTCATCCTCAGTAAAAACTCTGCTGCATCGGGAATGGGCATACCTTTTCCTTATACTGCATGCAAATTATCCCCGGCTGGACTATAAGATTTATAAGCTTTTTTTGATAATTTCTAGTCAATTTTAAAATTTCTTTTTTTAATAGATTTATATCTTTCAATTATTTTTAACCAATAAATCTATACTATGTAGATAGTTTATAGTGTGAAAATTCTTTAAAAATTAATTACCTTAAAATTTGATTTTATTTTTGAAACAAATAAATATTTAAATAATAATTTTGTTAATTTCGATAATAAATTAACAAATCTTACTACTTTATTTCTAATATAATTTCTTGAAACTGATCTTGATCCATATATATTGGATAGCAAGGATAAGGTTTTATTTTTAAAATGCCCAATTTAACACTTAATATCATTTCCTCTGGGCAAGTTAGAGTTGAAAAGATTTCTTTGTTATTTCTTGAAACTTTAATTGAACCTTTAAGAAATTCAAATATAAAAATAAACTGGTATGGAACATTCTGGGATGATGAATTAATGGTTTCCTCTAAACTTAAATTACTTGAGGAAGCAGGTTGCAATTTAGAACTTATAAAACCACTAGATCCAGAGTTAATAAATGAATGGTCTACAAAAATAAATCCTATGCCCAATTGCGATCTGAGATCTAACATATCGCAATACTATTGTAAAAATGCTAGTTTCGAAAGAGCTAATAAACTAATAGGAAGTACATGTAAAACCGAATTTTATATGTATTTCAGGACAGATAGTATTTTTGTAGTTCCTTTTTTAAGATTAAAAGGTAAACGGGAATACAATTTCAAAGGTCTACAATTTTATATAGATCAGATTAAAGATAATACTGAACCAACATTAGTGGGATTGGAACCAATAGACCCTAATAGAAAATTGCCTACAGACCAAAAAATATTATTAGCCGATGATATTTTTGGCCTTGGTAACTATGGTGGGATTTCAAGCTTCCTTACTATATACAAAAACTTAGTGGATTTTGCTCCTTTCTCCTCAGCAGAGGATGGGAAAGTAACTAAGGAAAAAATATTTATGCCAGAAATTATTACTCACAATTCAATAGTCTTAAACAAAGTTAAATATATAAAAATAGAACAATCTATGCCATTACCTATAGTTGATGGTTTTCCACTTAAACCTTGGATTGCAAAATAGATATTTGCTATTAAAAATTTACTTTGAAATTATCTAATACTTTTTAATTTTCTAAA
>MDTG01040204.1_pt1 | contig 33252 bp, 33 predicted proteins | sample 811421 | NCBI WGS metagenome assembly MDTG01 (sample SAMN05326645, study PRJNA326480) | marine metagenome | isolation source: seawater | place: Pacific Ocean: South East | collected 2011
CAGCGAGACTTCGACTGGAACCTTTTCGGTCTTGCCGTCTGGGTACTCGCGGTGGATATGACTAAGACTAAGGCCAGTGTAGTAAGGCGTCGAGTCTTTTTTCTTCTGGATTGCATGCTTTGCAAAGGTGCCTTCGATCGAGTTTTCATCGATTGCGCCAAAGACCCAGAACTGACCGTCGTTGTCTCGCCACGACTTTTCAATCTTGCCGACCTTGAGCTTGTCGTTGTGCTCAAGTTGGATCGGTATCCCTGCAAGGTTCAGCTTGTCGCGCTCTTCCTCCGAGAAGCGAAATGATTTTGCATTGTCATTGGCATCTTCCTTAATGTTCAAGACCTTTCCAGTAAAGTAAACGTTTTTGTTCTTTTGACGGTTCATCTTTAGTCTAGCGACAAAGGCAAATATATAGTCATTCCCTTAGAGTCGCCATTTGTGATAAGGATCTTTTTTCTGCTTGGCCAACTGCAAAATATCAAAAAAGGATTTGCGATACTCGACGTAGATTAGAATCATGCAATAGAAACAAAAACAGAAAACAGCAAAAAAGAAGAGACTTATCATTTTTAGAACTATATATAACTTAACCTAAACTTATATAAGCTAGACTCATGATACGCGAATCACGTAGCATGGTCGTCCCGCTGCTCGTTGGCGCTCTCTTTCTTTTGCTGCTTTTGCCATTCTTCTCCTCAGAAACCAAAGTCTTTATGCACTTTTTGGCCTACACGGCAATGCTCTTGCCATTCTTGCAAGCCGTGCGCCTGACCAAGTACCAGTTCTTGAGCCTGATCTTAGTCTCGACCGTCGTGCACTTGGTCAGTGACGCCTGCAGTGAACTAGATGCCTGTGTCGCTGCTTACGAGGAAGCACAATGGGAACACATTGATCAATACTTTACGAACTATGCAATGACGCATTTGCTGTTTGTCGTCGCCTTCCACTTGCCAGCCGTCGAAATTGCTGTGCCGATCCTGGTCTTTATCTCCTTGCTCAGCGTCAACCTCGGCTTCCAGAGTTTGTTCCTGATCTTGATCGCCCTCGTGTGCCTTGTCCGAGGCCTCTTGCGATTGCAAGACTACTACTTGCCGGACCTACTCGGCTTTGCCATCTGCTTTACTACAGCAGGCATCTTTTACTTTTTGGACGTTGAGAAACGACTCTTTGTCTTTTTTTATGCTCTGTCATTCGCGTTTGCAACCAGTGTCAAGAAAAATGCAAACCATTTCATAGCCTTTCAAGTCGTTGGTGGCCCATACGAGCAACGCGTAGAACGCCCAGACCTATATTAACACACCTGCAAACAGTGCAAGGATGGATGTCGAAGAACTAAGAAACTACTTGTCGCAGCTCTACGTCGCTAGGCGCGTCGACGCCGATGGTGGCATCAACCCGGACTACGTGGCCTTGCGTGGCAGCGAGGCGCCGGTCTACCCGCGCTTCAACACGCGATCTCGACGAGGCGATGTGAACCAAGTCTTAGACTACGACACGGCCTATGGTGACAGTCGAAACGAGCGTGCAAGGCGTATGCGAGATGGCATTGTGCCTCGAACAGTTCGCCCAGAAGAAGATCCAGAAACACCGGACGCCTGGCTGCAATTCTACGTTGACCGCCAAAGCTTTGACCAAAGCATGGACACTGGTAATGGCATCGTTATTGTCCGATCACAGAAGCACAATGTTAGAGATCGACAAAGTCAAGAACTCTTCAAAGGCATCGACTTGCAAAACGTCGCACCGTTTAATCGCATCGTGCCCTACTACGTCACGCTGGCCAACTACACGGCAAGTCGATGTACCTGTCCAGACCAACTGCGTCGAGAGGTTACTTGCAAACACATGAAGCTTGTGCAGTATCATGTGCAAAGACAACGACGGCGACAAGAGACAGACGAACAACGATTGCAGCGCCGATTACGACGCATGGGCATTGACTCGCGGAACATACGACGAGCGATGCGAAGAAGAGAACGTATATCCACGATCAACCGTCTATTTCACAACGAACAACGATATGACGACTTTGCATGACTGGCTGCTCTACGAGAACGCCGAGCTTGCTTTCTTTGCAGCATTGCTCGGCGCGATCCTAAGCACAGTCGCCACGATACCGCAAGCTTGGAAGGCCAGCCGAGGGTCGACGAAGGACCTGCACCTCGGGACCTTTGCAACACACCTTGTCAGTGCCCTTGTCTGGGCGCTTTATGGCTTTTTAACAAAAGCTTGGATTCTGTTCTTGGAATGCATTGTTGTCTCTATATTAAACTTTTACGTCTGTCTATGTATTCTACGTGACAAATGTTACCCTACGAGGTCGTTAGCCTTATAATCAAGTATGTCATTGACTTGCCTGATTTTTTAAAGATGCGTCTCTGGAACAAACAATTTTCGAAAGACTGTTTACGCTACTGGCATGCTATGGACTTTGAGTATCGATTACCACGAGCAACGATGATCCCTGTAAGTCTGTGCATGTTTTGTGAGAAAGAAGGTGAGATGAAACAGTCTCAGGTCTTAAAAGATGCCTATCCACGTCGTATTTTCGTTCATTGCAACAGCCTGAAATGCTGCCACGCAACGGTACAGTCGATGAAACAAGTTATCTGCGACGTCGACGAGTGCCGTATTGTACAAAACTGGCAACGCTTCATGCCAAAAACGATTACGATACGTCGGAGCTCTGGGGCGATGCAAGAGGCACAACCGTTTCCGTTTTACCTGTTCCTGCTGCACAACAAGGTGTTGGTTCGAGTTGATTTTACGGACAAGAATATGGAGTGTTGCAAGCTCATTGCCTACGAAGCATTTAAAATTGAGGAGCCTAAAGTTATTGTATTTTAAGTAACTATATCTTACAACGTCTATGATATTAAAACATGTTTACTGATATTGATCTAAACCGGATAAGCGGTGTTGAAACTGCCTCCGACCTTGAAACAAGTCTGCAAGTTCACAACGATAACATTATTGACGTCAGCTACGAGTATGAATATCCAGAATTTATTGAAGCAATCGAGAATACCGGTGACTGCAAAGAAGACGAAACCGTGAAAGACTACTACAATAGAATCTTTGACAAGTACATTAAGAATTCAGAATCTTTGTTAGCAAGTATTCGTAGAATCGAAGACAAAAAAGAAGATGATTTTAACGATACACTTTTGAGAAAGGTTTGGGAACACTTGGCCAAGGATTCTCAGATACCATACGACAATCAAAAAACACCACTGGAACGAGTCGTCAACGATTTAAAGTGCATAGACGTTACAGAGCAATGGCCAAGTAATCAAAAGCGACGACGAGGAAAGCGACGACGACGAGGAAATCAAACAGATAAAGAACAAATATTAAACAATCGTATAGAAAAATATCTTGCAAATGAGAGTTTGATGTCAGTGTTACAAGAATTTCTACCTCAGGTAAATGAGGAGACTGTTGATCAAACATTAAATAAAACTGTATTACAGCGATTGTACAAGGACAAGGGTGCTAAACAGTTAATAAAAGATGTAGCAGAAGCGAAAAGGCAAAAAGAAATACGGGATAAATATACAGCAAAGTTAAACTCCTACAAAGAAACAATACAAGAAAATACCTTACCTAAATTAAAATTATCAAATTTAACGGAAATTAAAATGGACAATTTAAATCAAACAAATATCACATATAAAATAAATTTATTTCAAGAAAATGAAAAATATAGTGTCATCTTTGGCGAAAATAATTTTATCCTAAAGTATGGGAACACCGTAGACAAAGATAACTTGGAAAAACTATTTCAGGGAAACAAAAATCGCAATAGATTCAACATAAAGAATAACATTATTATTGTAGACGAAAAGAATACAAAAACAATTGACACAAAAAACATCAACACACTTCAGAAAGCACAAGTGCATTTTTTAGAAGAAAGCAATGGGGGACTAGAAATAAAAGAAAAACAAATAACAGCCAAGAGGCCACAGTTTTTGAAAGCCGGACTCGAACTGAACGATGAACAAGCATTTGTAGTTCAACAAAAGCCACAAAATTGGTTAATTTTCCATGATCCAGGGGTCGGTAAAACACTAAATGCTTTGGCTGTTGCTGTAAAAAATTTGAATGAAGAAGGAAATATACATGTTATTGCACCTTCAAAAAGCATCTTATCACAATGGGAACAGACTTATAAAAACTGGATCAAAAAAGATACTAAAATTACCTTAACAACACAAACTCAAGCAATGTTTATAAAGGTTTGCAGTGAAGGAACTAAAGGTAGTTTTTACGATTTTGGGACTGATGATAAGTTAGATGACCAATTTGTAATTGATGACAAAACTCTGCAAAAGATAAAAGTGACAGACAAAACATTTGATTTTTGCCCAAATGTAAAAAGGTTACTAAATCAAATTGGAATTTCTGGCACAGAAAAGCAAATCTTTAAAAAATATTTTTTAGATGATGACTTCTTTTTAAAAGATTTTGTCAGGTCATTTTGGTCGTACTGCTTTTTGTTTAGATCAAAAAATACAATCAAATTTTTTGCAAACGTCGTCTACGATCGAAATGTTAAAAGCCAAAACAAAATAGATATGTTTCGACCAATAAACCAGTTTGATGAAAAAACAATCTCAAAACAAGTATCTTTTAATATTTTTTTTAGCAAAACATCAATACCAATTATCAACAAGAAGGATTTTAAAGACATTCCATACGTTGACTACGGTATGATGAAAATTAAAATTATAAATGATAAAATCAATACATTTTTATGGTCCAAGAAAAAGCACATAAATCCAATAGATTATTTTCCGATGCTTGGCAAAAATACAATTTTAATTATTGATGAATCACACAATGTAGTATCTGATAATTTAGAAAAAAAAAGTGTACGATACGTAAGCGACATTGGTAGACATTGTAAACACATTATTTGTTGTTCGGCAACACCATTTAATTCTGCAGATGGTACTGATTATCAGATGTATGCATACGGTCGTATTTTAAACAAGGATCCAATACACTATTATAATGTGGCAGAAAGTAAAGAGCAAAGATTGCTAGATGGTTTAGAGTTAGTAAGAAACAAAGTTACAGGTAGAAAAAAAGTGACAGATGAAAAAGAACAAGAAAAAAAAATTAATATGGTTTTAAGAAGACTAACCGAAAAAGGTAATTTGAGAACAATACTGAAAAACAACCAAGACTTGCTTTTTCGTCGTTTAAATTATGACTTTTTTGATTTTTTTAAGCCATTAACAAATTTTTATGGTGGTGGTGGAAATACAGCAAACGAAAAGGTTGCTGGTTTGACTGAGAAAAGCTACATACACCTCTCACCCGAGTTTGTAAAATACGTTGCAGATGAGAATGTTGATTTTGCAAAACGCAGAATACTTTATAGACAGTTACAATTTATTTTTACAATTGACAACAAAAAAACAAAAGACCAAGTTTACCCAACAGTAAAGGAAAGAGTTATTATGTTTTCCTTTCAACAAGGAGAAAAGAGTAAACGGTTTCCAGAAATAAAAAAAATGAACATGAATGATTATATGGTAGCTTACAAATCAAAAGAGGAAAAATATCCAAGTATAAAAAAAAATTGGAATAAAGACAATAAAATACGGTACTGTTATCCTTCAACAACAAATACTATTACAGACATAGATTTTGAAAACGACGACGAAACATCTGGTGCTTTAACAGTGTTTAGCGAAGCAGGATTTGTAAATCCTGAGATATTTGTACCAGATTTGATACCGTCCAAAATCAAATTTATGGTTGAGGAAGCTTTAGAAAATATTATTTTGAATCATAAAAATGTTATGATTTACAGTTTTTTAAAAATGCAAAATAAATACAACAAGGAAGTTTTTAAAATGTATAACGTAAAAGAAATAACTATTGTGACAGGTAAAAAAACTACAAAAGATAATGTTATTGCCACTTTAGAAAAAGCAGAAATTATAAAAGATAATACATTAATACAAAGCGTTGGTTTTAAGTTGCAGTTAAAATGGACGTCTAAAGATTGGAACACATTAATAGAGGAAAACGGAGAAAAAACATTTGCAAATAGAGACAAATCTCAACTAGAGAAAAAATTAGATCTTCTAGAGACTACTGGTATCAACATAGCGCTGTCAGAAGAATTAGGAGGATATAATGACGTCGTTGAAAATATAAATAATACAGAAGACGATGTTCTTGAAGCAAAAAAGAAAAAAAGTAAAATATGGAAACAGCGTATTTTAGGCGAAGGTGCATTACCATATTACATAGCAAAACCAATAGATGGTGATGTAACATCAGTAGAAGAAAGGAAAGTAATAGAAGAATTATTTAGCATTGGTATTTTAGATATTTGTTTAATATCAGATGCTGGTGCTCAAGGAACGGATTTTAAGAGCACACGAGAATCGATGATGTATGTAGCTTCCACAGACGGTAGAGCCGTTCCAGCAAACATCATGCAGTTCAAGGGTCGTTTAAACAGAAAATACTCACATGCCATTTGTCCACCAGACAAACGAACGGTGACGTATACACGTATCTGTTTATACAAATCAGTACGCGCTTATGACGGTCAATGTCAAAGAATGTCACATTTTTTTTATTACAAGGTTCCTAAAAAAGGGTTTGCAATAGATTTTTTGTACACACAGGATTTTGCAGATACAAATGAATATGAATTTCCAAAAAAATGTCCATTTTGTAATTTATTGAAAGGAACGGGAAATAATACATGTGAATGTGGTGTAGAATCACAAAAACAATATTATTACCTAAAACAAACAAATGAAGTTAATGTTCAAGACTTACATAACAAGAGAATCATAACTCCAGTGAGCAAAAGAAAGGACGAAAACATATACTGCAAGGAGTTTGATCATTATAACCGTTTTTTGAAGCGGTTATTAAATTTAGAGCTTGTAACTTTGCTTTTAAAAACAGAAAGTTTTGAACATAATTATTATGCACAGCAAATAAGTAGTAGCACAGATCAAGATAATATGCGGTTCATGGCAATCAAGGAAGAAGACTATTGGTATTTGAAACGAATATGTTACAAAGGTGAACTACCACAGACTATAAATAAGAACCCGAAGAGTCCAATAAAGACGCAAAAAAACCCAAACCCAGAAGGTCAATCTGATCGAATAAAAAAGAAGGCGTTTATTGGTGTATCCAAATCAAAAGGTTTGGATTCCGAAAGCAAATTAGATGAAATAGGTGGTAAACCTAGTACTAGACGTGATTATAGACGTCGTGGTAGAGGTCGTGGAACTTCTGGTAGACGTCCTGGAACTTCTGGTGGAGGTCGTGGTAGTACTACTACTAATGTAAATTTAACTTATCCAGAAAATAATATGATTGTTGAAGTGGAATGGCTTGAAGATGAAAATACCCAAGAAAAAAATTGGTATGTAGGACAGTATTTAATAGATGAAAATGGTGTAGAAAACGTATTTTATTTTGGAAGTACATATCCATGGAAACCAAATAAACAACCGTGGAGATTTTACGATCCAGGGGTAAAAGTAGGTGAATTTTTTCGATTTCTCTGGAGCACATATACTGGCGTTTATGAACTTTTAGAAATACGTGACGACGAAAACGGTGACCCAAATATATACTACTTTGATACACCTAAAAGAAAGGGGATTGATTTTAATGTAACAATAAATGCAATAGTTAAAGTTGATCTTCTTGAAGATCAGGGCGGCGATGATGAGTATTCTGATTTTAGTGAAGTAGACGGTGACAATCAGATACCTGTAGTACGCCGTGAATCCAGCGACGATGAAAACTCTAACTCTGACAAAGACTTGTTTGACGACCCAGTCGATTCGATCCTTGCAAGCTATCCTTATTTGTCGTTGTAGTGCATTGGTGTCTTGAACTCAGACAGGTGCCGAGCTGCCGGCTTGGCTCGCGGCTTGGCTTCCTGGCAGAGCTGCTGTTTGTTGATTTCTCGCATGATGGTGCGGTCTAGCTGGTGTACATAGTTGAGCGTTGTTTTAAAATCGGTTTCTTTATGTATTTCTTGGAAGGTTTCCAAGTTGTTTTTAATTTTTTGTAATGCGTCTTGTACTTGCACTAGATCCATCTTGTTTCATTATTACATTTTCCTATATAGGCCGCTGTCGAAAGTGTCAAGATCATGTTGAATAATTTGTTCTGGGTTATTCTCTTCGGTGGCGTCTCGGTCGTCGTTTCCTACTATGTCTTGATGCTCGACGACGAAGTTTACAAGCTCTGGGCTGGCTTGCAAGGAACTGTCTTTTGGATTTGGATTGCCTCGATGATTTTGACGGTATTGTCCTATTTTTACATGTTTTATGCCTTTTGTTGGGCAGCACCAGAGACAAAAGTGTTCACCTGGTCGATCGAGGAAGCTGAGCCGTTCCTTTGTGCCTGCTACACGCTATTTCTCGGCTCGGCGTCACAGTACGCTTACATTGCGATGACGGACGTTCGAAAACAAGAGCGATCTCTGCTACTGGTCGTCAACTTGTGGTTAACTGCCATGATGTCTGTTATTATTGGTTCCTCTGCAATTGCATTGAACAACATTAGCCCTAGTGAAAATGTTCTTAGTGTGACTGCAGGTTTGATCTTTGCGATTCACCACACTATCTTTGATGCAATCTACTGGCAACAAACCTTTGATCCGAAATACGAACAGATAGTCTAAAAAATGAGCCTATGGTCAGATTTTCAAACAAGTGCAAACAAAGTTGAAGGTCATGACATTGACTCCTGTACAAAAATATTAATCGAAGAGTGTCGGCGTCACAAGATTCAAGAAGAAGGCTGGCATTTGATCGAAGGCCGATTGCATTTTTTAAATGAGACAATGTCACACTTTTGCCATCGATGGTGTTCAAAGCACCCACAGTGGTGCACAAAAGAAAATATTGTCATGCGTGTGTCGAATATCTACATGAACCATCGCGGCGACATTCATCAGTGTTCAGACTGCTGTGACTCTGAAAAGGTCTTTTCGGATGGCTTTTTAACCTGCACGATATCGGGTATACGTTATGCAAAACCGAAATATGTCAATACTTATCAGTCCAATCACGAGTATCATCGTACGTCGAGCACTGTCGTTCGTGTGCAGCAGCACCACTTGAAGAACATTGCCTACGACGTCTTGTTTCGACTTTTGTTTTCCGAAAAGCGCTTTGAGGCAGAGAAGAAAAAGTTGTTTGACGTTCAAAAAGACATTAAAAAAAACTGGGTCAAGATGAAACGTAGTTTTGACAAGTCCAAAAGCGTCGTCAACGTCTTGCAGATGATCAACGAAGCACATGCCATTTTAAATCGTCGTATTTCCAGAATGTTTTTGATACCACCAGACGACATCCAAAAGATCATTTGCAATTTTTACACGGATCGCATCAATGACATTTGCTTAAAGCTCAAATATTTAACGCCACACAATGTAAATTATCACGGCAGCGCCCTGGAAGCTTTTATTACGGCAATATTATTTATCATGCGCCAAGGCCTGCGTATGAACAATGTCGAAATTATCTCAAAAGACTACTATCTTGAATCGGCCTTGCCAGAGGCAAACTCCTTGGACGTTTACAAAATACAGAAAACAAACTTTACGAGTTGCAGGAATGCGATACAGGCAGCCATACGCGATGCGCTGCACATTCACTTTATTAATCCGCACATGCTTGTCAGTTCATCTTACAATGGCGAGTGAGTCACCGAGTATTCGGACGTTTAACTTTAACATAATAGACTTTATTTTGTTCCATTGCAATTCTTCTATCTTCTAATTCTGCATGCGTATACCATCGCACCGTAATCAGGTCTGGCTTGCCATCACAAGTATCATGGTCATGCTCTGCTGTCGTACGGCACCTTGGACATATATCCATAGTCTTTCTTCAATCCAAGTATAGTATATAGGGATTTCATTGATCCACTAGATTCAATGGGCTGTCGAATATCAATCAATTTGCAAGAGCGCCTGAGTCCGAAAGCAAAGCGTAAGCAATCAGACTCGAGCACGTCGCCGATCGTCAACATGATGCCAAAATCAATTGATGATACAGTGGTCATAGACCTTGATAAACCTGATGACGAGTATATATGATATAAACAAGACCTAGAAATGGGACAGTGTGCGACAGTCACAGTCAGTCGCTCGGCTGTCACTCCTGGCTCGACCGCAGTAAGTATGCTAAACGGACAAGAAGAAGAGGAAGAGGAGGAGGAAGAGGAAGAGGATGTATGCAAAGGTTGTATCTGCGAAGGTTGCAAATGTTGTGCAAAATTTATGTCTTGTTTAAAACGAATAGGATTATGTTTACTTTAAAATGTATTTGTCAAAAGGGTCAAAGTTTCTGGAACAAACTCTTCATCGTCTTCATCTGTTTCAATTTCCAAGAACTCATCGACGTATACATTATCGTCAGCTGCAGGCTGATGAAAATCTTGCATGGCTTCCTTGCATAGCTCCGGCATGTGTCCGATGCCAAGCCGCATGCCGAGCTTGTAGACTTGATTCAGGTCGACAAGGCGCATGCTGTTTTTCGTGTCTTTGAGAAAAAAAATTAACTCATAGAATGTATCACGATGAACTTTGAAATTATTGATTAGGTTTTGAAGTTTTGTGCTGCGGTCTTCGTCGTCTTTTTCGTTGAATGGCAAAGATTGCAAGCCAAGCAGGTAGCGGAAAGGTCGAGCAAAAGGATTCGAGATTTCTTTAATGCCATTAATGTAGTCTAGGTTGACTATACCAAACTTGTCGTCGGCAAAGTGAATCACGTAAAACCCGTAGACATCCATAAAAGGACTATAAGAGCTAAAAAGCAATTATATAGATGTTTACGTTTAGTGAGTGTTTGCAGCGTCAGAAAGAACTACGTAAAGCCTTGACATTGCAGAAGGACGATGAAGAGGACATAGTCATGTGTAAAACACTACATCAATGGTTTCATAAAATAGAATTAAAGCGCTTTTGACTGTAATTTTTGTTTCTTTGCTCTTGCTTTTCTCGCTGCATCTTTTTCCCTTTTGTTTGGTTTCCGGTGCTGCAAGCGTTGTTGCTGTCGTTTCTCCAATGTAAACTCACCACCAGTACCGATATTCTTTCTCTTGTTTAGTATGGCCTTGCCATCTTTTCCTTTTTTCCAAATCGGTAAGCGTAGGTACATCCCCTTTTGTCCCTTATCGTCCATGCCAATGACCTCTTGCATCAACCACGTCCAGGCTGGATCGTGACAATAAACCAACTTGCAATCTCCAAATTGTGATACCAAGAAATCATTGGCTTCTTCGAGCAGCTGACGACGCGCGTAGCCGATGCCTTCGCCGTTCAAGGTGTAATTCTGCTCAAACCAAATTTTAAGAACTTTTTGAACTTGTTCGGTGTCCGAGTGCAGTTTGTAGGTTGTCGCGTTCTTGCGTTTTAGAATAAACAACTCTCGCATCAGACGCGCAGTGTGCATCGAAATAATTGGCTTCGGATGCGGCACGCGTAGCTGCAGTTGGTTCTGATTGATACGTTGCAAGTAGTCGACGACGCCGAGATCCAGCTTGAAGGTTTGCAAGTTGACGTAGAGATACCTCGACTTGTACTGGTTGATTGCACGCTGAAAGTTAGGATCACTGAGTCCAACCTGACGATTCACGACAAACCACTTCAAGACAGTGCTTTCTGACTCGTCCATAATTTTCAAAAACCGTGATGCCTTACTAGGTATCTCATCTGGTTTTTCCAATAGTGTACCGTTTTTATTCCACTTCAATGACGAAAATTCCTGAAACATGTCGTGCAAAGCAACATTCTCTTCCTTGTGTTGCAAATTTATTTTGAAAAACTGATCCAAACGGTCTAAAATATTCGTCATGGTAGTATTATATATGCATTTCCTCAACCTATATAGTCCTTAGACAAATATGTTCTTTTTTAGTGCCGAACTTAAACGGTTCATGTCAATCCGCAAGGTTTTGTCTTTTGCTGGTTCTTGCACATCACCAATTTCGTCTTCTTGAACTTGGCGACGATTACCAGGTAAACGCATTGAAAATTTGTTTCTCAAGACTTCTTCCGTAATAAACACCGAGTTGAACACATTGAACATCACTTGCGCCCATGTTTTCAATGCATGCAGCAAATAGACGATCGAGAGCATTGAAAAGCTTATCAACACAAGCAAGGTCAGCATCGGCAAAAACATGCTTGAACTTGAACTTAAGGTAATGATCATGATTGCCAGGCAGACGAAATGGAAGGTGATGATGACAAAGAAAAACGAGTCGTTTGGATACTGCAAACGAATATCACCGACGTGACGGTTAATATATTCAGAACTAAGACGATGAAACATGTTAACAAAGATAAAATTATAGATTATAGGCTTTCTGTATTTCTCTCATTCTTGTTACATTCATTGTTTTCTCTGGCAAGACCAACTTTTTGTTCTTTGAAAAGTATGCAATAATCTCGTCTTTGTGTTCGTAAAACGTATCTAGCACCAGACGCAAGATAAGGACTTCCTTGTCCATCGGCAATGGAAAGAGTTGCTCTTCCATGACTTCGTGACAAACAAGATGCATGCTAAAGTCTTTTGACGGCGTGCAAAATTGTTGAACATGTTCTTTTGCTTTTTTCAATTTTTTAAAACCCTTCAAGGCATACTCGGGCTTCAACATTTTTTGTTTGCTTTTCCAAAAGGCATCGCTATCTAGGACAATGCTATGAGCTAGTGCAGGCAAAAGAAATAAAAGAAACAGACGCATTTTATTGCAGATACAGCGGTTGCTATATAGGCAACTGCAAGTATTTCAAAACATGCATCGTCATTTTGAAGCCATCTGTCTAATGTTTGGACTTTTATTCGTCGCTTGCATTGGTATTTCGACAACATTTTTTTTCATACGCGTTGAAAACGAGACCGTGCAAAACAAGGTAGCCGAGCTGCTTTTGCAGCGCCAAGAGATTATGAGACAGGTTCAACTGACCGACGCAGTCAAAGATAATTATCCAGGCCTTGCCAAGTTTAAAACAGGAAATTATAATTTTCCTAGATATTCTATATACAATTAATTGGCACTTTGCTAAAAAGATGCTGTCGTGCTGGAAAAAGCAAGAGAGACAAAGCATCAGCACTTATATCAATGATATGAAAAACTTGGATCATACTTTAGAGTTGATGATAAATCGTGTACAGCAAGACATGAAAAATATGACAAAAAATCAAAAACCGACAAAGCACCTCGCTCGGCGTCGACTTATGTATAAGAAGCATATACAAAACATAGAACAACGTCGTAACCATGTTCTCGGTCGAATCTTGCAGTTAGAAAATTTGCATTTGAACGAGATGCAGGTCCAATCCTTAAAATCCATAGCACAAGCGCACCAGCAGAGCAAATTGCATACAGATGATGTTGAACAATTGATCGACAAGTTGGATGCATTTAAGGAAGATTTCGAAGAGGTCACTACGACATTGACTCGCGACCTCGACTTTGACACGATGGACATCAGCGAAGAGGATTTAATGAAGGAGTTAGAGGACTGTGTGAATGAAAAAGAAGAGTTAAGTGCCAAAATAGAGCCTGAAGAAGTCGATTTGGTCGTATTTCCCGAAGTACCTGTTAAAGAAGACAAGAAAGATGTCTGGAGACGGAAATTTTTCGAAAAAGCTGAAAAAGTACGGCCCATGGGAGTTTAAAACGCCGCAACGACAGATGCACTACAAGTACAGCAACCTCGAGGACCCGGCGCTGCGCTTCATTGCTGAAGACAACCCAAACATACGTGACTGTGGTATTCGCCGCTACTGGCTGATGGACATTGAAAGTCTCTACTACACGATGAAACGTAATACAAAGAACGGTATAGAGAATTGTTTTTATGAGTTGATGCCAAGCTCAAAGTGCACGCACAGCGACATGACGGCCTGCAGCAAGATGTTGCAGCATTTTGGAACTAGAGCCTACCTAGACATTGAATTCAAAGATCCCTGCGATTGGGTAGACTACGAGACAAGTGAAAAAGATCCGTCGAGCATCGGTCTTGAGATTGCAAAACGCTTCCATGCCTACGTCGAGAAGCACATGAACTGCACTTGCGAACTTTTGATCCTAAAATCGCACCGATCGCACAAGAAATCATGGCATGTCATTGCAAAAATGTTTCGTGATGGCATCGAGTACCTTTTTCGTGATTCTTTGGCCGTTTTGACCTTGATCGAGGCATGGTTTGCCGACGGTGATGTGAATGCTTACGAGTACGTCGAGTCCGACAAGACCAAAAATGCCATCGACAACAGCGTCTATTTTCGTCACAAACTCTTTCGTATCTATGGAAATCAAAAACTTGGCTCCGACTCTGGGCCACTCAAGTGGGACCAGTATTATCCAGCATCGACGAAGAACAAACCAAACTTTGAAGACCTTTTTGTCCTGCAGTCCTACAAAAATCGTATGATGTTCGAGGTCGACTCGAGCGACAGCTGCTTGAGCAAGACCAGAAACCCATCCAAAAAACGCAAACGTGCACAGCCAAGCTTCTCGCACGGCCACCTCGCGTTGGAACAGTTTTACTTTGGTCTGCCAGCATGGAAAGACGTCAAAGAGTGCCTGCAACGCCGCTTTCCGTTGTTGGACTTTGGCCTTGCGCAGTTTAAAACGATCGACAGCGTCTACATACCGCTTCGAACGAAGCAATGTCCTTTTAACAACGGCTCAGACAATGGTGCACATCGGTCGAACCATAGTTACCTCTACGTCTACATGAGCAGCGGTTCCTGCTACTGGTTTTGCAACGACGAAGATTGCAAACGAAAACACTTGAAAAAACGCATTGATTTTCCATTGGATGTCGTCATGAAGATGCGATCGATCTACCAACGAAAGAAGGAGATTAGCGTGCACCTTTGATGGGGAACATGATACCAGTCTGTACAGAGAGAGATAGCACTTGTGCAAAACGTGAAGGATTTGGTACCAAGAGTAATCTGAAACCAGACAAGGTCATTGTCTTCCATGCAGAGGATTGCTACTTGAAGAAAAGGCGTAAAAAACGTAGGAAAAAACTAAAATAATTTTATATATTTGACGATCCATCACTAGACGTACTCTATGAGTTTCTCACAAAAACGTATTGCCCGATTTCGAGCTCCAAACCGCATGCAGCGTTGCTTACGCATGATTGAAATGATGCAACACATGCATATTGATGTACCACCATCTGTTGCCTATCAGGAAATTCGATCAAAAAGCCCGGCTACGGCTTCCGTCGAGCTCTTGTCCGATTTTAAAACCCTAGAAGAGATACGAGAGCACTTAAAAGAATGCAAAAAGGTCAGTAGCCCGACCGTAGCCAAGCGCTGTGTCGTTTGCTTAAAAAAAGAGCGTCAGTACGTCTGTGGACCCTGCGGTCACTACAAAATGTGCAAGGATTGCATTTCCAAAGTAAACCTTTGCCCAATTTGCCGTACTTATATTGTCCATAGAATAAAAGTATTTGAGTAATTACTGAAAATATTTAGAATTTAAGGAGCTAAAAAAACACTTTCCCATCTTTGACCTTTCCAAAAACCTCTTGTTCTCTTTGTCGTACCACGGCGCTATGCTGCCAGCTTTGTACCAGGCCGGGCGACACTTTCGGTTGCGGCTGAGGTTGGAGCCGTTCGGGTGCAACCGCTTGTCGATTTCGTTCGTCCTGCGAAAGCAACCTTTCAGTTTCCTCGAATCAATATTGTTGGTTCTCGGCTCGATAAACAGAAACCCAATCCACGTTTTCTGCAATTCTCGATGCAAATCAAGAAGTGCATCTTCTTTAAAATAAATTTCGCCAAGGTTTAGAGCATAGACTCGCGATTTCGAACGCTGCAAAGCGTTGAGCATGGCGGCCACCGTCGCGCGGTCCCATGGCACACGGTCGTTGGCAAAAGAGCCAGACAAATTCAAGATTTCAACGTTTTCGAAGTTTGCTTTTTTGAACATGTCCTGAACTTTGGTCAAGTTGGACTTCCAAGTTTTGTCTAGAAAGCTTGACGTTGTACAGTATCGTCGATTGCACTGTTTCAGAAACTTTTGCACCTTGTTTTCCTCTATAATTCTTCGCTTTTTAAACCGGTTCGGGTAGGAAGGTGGCTTTTGCAAGCAGTTTTCGCAAAAAAAGTGATCCTTGTTCAACAAAAACGCTTCTTTTTTTGTAATATGCGCCTTGCAAATCGAAACGCTGCAGCTATCGCACATCAACAACTCAACATGTCGCTTTCTGCAGTCTCTGCACATGCTATCGTTGTCTTCGTCTTCTGAATTGGCCGTGCCTCGCCTCGAAGCTCGGCTGCTGAGCCGAGCCAGGCAAATTCGATACTGAATTGTCCAGTAGTGCGTTGCGACGCTACCGTAGTCGGCCCAGAGCATCGAGCCAGGGCGAATCCTCTTGGTCGATTTCAAAGCTACTTGCTTTCCAAGGACCTTGACAACGCAGTTGCACATTTTTTTACGGTCTTCTTGGTATGCAATCGTGTTGGCCTTGTTCATCAGGCTGTCGTTGTCGGTGACGACGAATTTGTCCTTGGCAACTTTGATGTTGTAGTAACCTTTTTTCTGCTTTTTTGACGTTTTAATAATTTTAAAGTAACCGATGCAAGTATCTTTTTCAATCGCTGTGACGGCTTGCAATCCTAGGCCAGCGTAGACGGTCAGCGGATGCTTTTCTTTTGCCAACTTGACTTGAGTTCCTTTTCCGAGGTCGTAGACCTTGCCAGTTTTGTAGACGAGACCACCACGTTTTTGCAAATTCTGGTCGTAGCGCTCACACAAAAGTGCTTTCGCTGTCTTCATGGATAAAAGGACGATAAAATTGACTAGGCTTGTCACCAGAAGTTTTGGCTCGTTTGTCCACTAGAACTGATTGCAATGCACCAGTTCTTTGACAGAGATGAGTTTAAAAATGGATCTTTGCTGCATGGTATTTTGTGTATACACGATGCTTTGTTGCTTGGTCATCACACAGGCTAACACTATTGTCAAATACGTTGTAGTGGGTCTAGGTGTAATAGTAGTGTTTTTCATAGTCTGCTTGTTCTATGAACCTCGTCAGAAACGCGAAAAACCGGAGTACGTGCTTTTTATTAATCCTGACAACAGTATTGTTCTTGGAGTATATAGCAGACTAGTTAGCGTCTAAAATGATCGAAGTCCTTGTATTCCTAAGTAGTCTATATCTGCTCAATTTTTCCTATCAACCAGTAAAAGAACAATTGACTCGCGTAACAACACACTTTAAAACACTCCAAGATGAAAAACAATATTATGTCGTAAAAAATTTACTAAAAGCATGTTATTTGTGCTTTTTGGTAGTCTTGGCTATTGTTTGCTTCGGTCCCTATCTTTTCTACGGCCTTTGGCCAAATACCTTACTACGAAGCTTAGCGTCGATGTACGTCTCAAACGACATCGTTGGGCTTTACAGAGTCAAAGGCTTGAAGACATCGACTCGATTGCACCACTACACGACATTTTTGTTTCTGATGCTATCCTGGACAGTGAATTTTCAAGAAAGTAAAATTGCAAAACTATTATTTCTCTACACGTTTGCATCGGCACTAACCTTTCCTGTCAACGCCTATTTGGGACTACGATATTGCTACGACAGAGGCACACTTATTGAATTACAGAGCACGGCATACTACGTCTACGCAATCGTATGCTTTATTAACTGGGCACTGCACCTATGGCTCTACGACTCGTCCTGCTGGGCCTACTATGCACTGATACTGTTAGTAGTCTATGATGACATTGTTCTGCTGAAGTGGTTGTACAAACAACAAAAATAGTCTTTTAAATAATGTATGGATTGCAACCAGTCGCAGAGAATGATGGTAAATTAATAACTGCAGACGAGTATACATCTGGTTCATTAAAATGCATTGGATGCAATGAAATAATGTTTTTTCGTAAAAAACATAAACGTAAGATGAACAATAGAGAGTTTGATGTCCGGTGTACATTCGTGCACAAGAATGAAAACGTATGTGAAAGTTATCAACATAAAACAGCAAAGAAAATAATTACAACAACCTTGCCTTTATGGAAATTTACATACGAAACATGTACAAAATGCGACGCAAAAAAAACAGTTCAATTCAAACACAATCAGGGAAAAGAAGAGGTGTCGTTTCACAAATATAAACTAGATGTTGGAATTTTTTTTAATAACAACATTGTTGGTGCCGTTGAAATATTTCACACACATCGTGTTGACGAAGAGAAAAAGCTACTTTTGGATTCATGCATTTTATGGGTAGAGATTTATGCCTCTGAAGTCATTAACTGTTTTCAGCGTAAAAACTATCATATTGAATCAATGAATATGTTTAAATTATGCGCACGTTGCAAACAAAAAAAAGTGGACAGAAGAAATGAGGAAAAAGAGAGGCGACAGATGGACGACGAGGATTCAAGGAAAAAGCTTAGAATTAAAGAAAAAGAAACCCAAAAAAAGGAGACTAGAAAGATGCAGTATGAAGATGAAAGAACAAAAGAATACAGGAAAATTATGTTATTAAGAAAAAATTCTAGGTGCATTATAACGTTTGGTAAATATCAGGGTGCTTGTATCTCCGAACTTTACCGTAAATTTCGTTTTTTTAAAACAAGAGACTTTTGGTACCTAAGATACTTAGCTGGTTATGCAAAATCAAAATATTACCAATTCGATAGAATACCTAGTAAAGTAAAATACTATGCACAACTGCAAATAAAATATGGTATATTCTGTATGGAATGCAAAAGCATACTAAAACCAAACAATGTTCTAAACATACTGTGCAAAAGTTGTTGGTTGGATCATAAAAACAGTTGCATAAGATGTAGTAGGTACATTGAATCAAAATACATGTTTTGTTACCAATGTCATTTAAAAATAAAAGTAAACAAAAAATTAATTTAATTACTACACAACCCAAAACCGTTTAATGCATAATTGTCATCGCACACGCAAGTTCCAATTAAATTTGCTAACTCTTCTATTGTCAATGTACTTGATGTCCTCACTTGGAAAGCAGCATAGGAATCAATGCCCTGCTGGCCGCTCTGCCAGGAAGCCAAGCGTGTGTCGGTGATACAAAAGCCATGACCACCACAGGCATCGTTTGGCAGTGGGCCTGTAGCACCAGGGCAGGGCAAACAACGTTCTGCTTCGTCAATTTCTGGATCTTTAGCTTTCTGTTTGTAAAAATTATTGTTCGAACACTCACTACAGTTGCTGCCTTTGTAGGCACCGGTCAAGTAGGATTCAGTACACTTGCAAGTACCGTCGGCGAGACAAATACCAGCTGCAATGTCAGCATTGCATGATTTTAAAAAACCACCGCCAGGGCAAGCCAAGCACTTGCCTTCGGACAAATAGTAACCAAAGACACAGGCATCACAGTTGCCGTAGATCGAACCTTTGCAAGCACAGGCGTCGTTTGCTTTTGGGTCTCGAGATGTGTATCCCTCGTCACACTCGCACTCAATGTACTGAAACGTTTCAAAAATATTATTTTCTTCTTGATCAAAAACTTCTACGACTTGCCCATGACCATTGCAAATAGATTCTTCGTTATCGTTATCAAATCCTGGCGTAATAATGCAGTTTGGACCAGCATAACCAGGATCACAGACACACTCTCCGTTGGCCAACTGTCCAAGTCTAGTTTTGTTCTCGTAAACAAAAGTCCCAGAGCCACTCTCTAGCAAAAAATGATTGCAAAGGCCGTGACCACTGCACACATTTGGATAGCCTTCACAAGGCGTGCAAATATCACCAAACTCCAAGAACTTATTGTAGGAACCAACGAGTGGATTTGACGTTGGTCGAAAATAATTTTTTTTGCAGACCACACAACCGTCGTTTGCATTATTAAAGGCCTCGTCGTCCAAGTATCCATCCATACAGCGCTGGCAGTCCGTGCTTCTGTCTCGGCCTTGCTCGCACGTCGTGCAATCGAGATCGAGCGAGTAGCCACGGCGACATGCGCTGCAGTTTGTCGAGTAATCAAAATTGTTGGTGCACCGTGAACAAAACTCACCAACAAAACGGTCGTTGCAGTTGCAACCATTGGTACCACAGACGCCATGACCAGAGCAAACGGCATCATTGAAAAAACATGTTTTGTCACACTCTGGACCAAAAAAGCCATCAACACATGGACAAGTCTCAATGTTGATAGGGATTAGGATTAAAAGCAGAATAAAGTAGGTTGTTAAGGCTGAAAAGCTGAGGACCCAATAGACAGTGCTTACAAAATCGTTGTCTTCATCACGAGCTTGCATCGCCAAAGCAATCATCATGCCGGTAAAAAACAACAAAAGAATGCAGCTAACTGCAGTCATCATGTTTGGTTCAATGATATTCTTCATAATTGTCAGCGAGTTTGGTTCGGTCAAAAATGGTGCAATGATAACGAGCCAGAAGGCGACCATAGCGACGAGCAGGACGCCTCGATCAACTTTGACAGCCGAAAAGCTTTTTTCCGTGTAGACCCATGTGCCAGCATGAATGACGAAAAAACAGACCGTCAGGGTCACTAGAAACCATAGCAGTAAATAGAGTAACATATTCTAAATCAGAAGGAAAAATCTTATATAATAGATTCCAGTCTTTACATAAACAATGACAAAACGTGTACGCTCTGGTTCTGAGGACATACCATCCATTGTGTCGGATCTGCTTCGCGATGTGCCGCAGCAAACGCAAACGATACTGATGGTCGAGGACGACTACCTCAAGTCCACTGATGCACAAGTAGAGGCTGAGTCTTTGTTTTTGCAAAAGCCAAATGCATTGAAAAAGTTAAACAATGCAAAAAATTGCTTTGACTATGCTTTTTTGCGAAAACTATTGCAAAAGGCACCATTGGACAGTCTTTACTTGAACCGCAAGAGCAGCAGCGTTGCTTTTCGGCCTGTCGTCGAAGTTGTCAATCGCGAGTACGAGAACGAGTTCCTGCGCGAGCCAAAGACGAACGAGCGTGCTTGCATCAAGGGCAACTCATGCGAAGGGCACTTTATTTCGACCGTCGAGCCTGGCAAAGGATTTACCTTGCGTGAATTTTTGCTGCCGTCGCAGTACAAAAAGTTCTTAGAAACCAATACCTTGCCAAAGCATCAGCAAATGTGTTTGATGTGCCGCCGTGCTGCGGTCGCTAAGCTCTACATCAGCTTTCGCAGCGACAAGGTCCACACGGACTCCTTGATCAGTGACTACCGAAACTATGCAGGTGTTGTTGGCGAGTACACGCTTCAAAGCTGTTTGTTGCCGTCGTCGGACAGCAATGTTGGGCTGTTGGATCCGGTCGTTCTGCACGTTCGAAAGTGGTACGAAATGCAGCGCGTCAGCGGCATTCGATACTACAAGCAAACAGGTTATGAGTATCCTGACAGCAGCGCCGTGCCTTTTTTTCAGTAAGCGCTTTGACACCAGCCACCGTATCAAAGCGCAGATCCTTCTGTCTCGAAATACTGACAGAATACTATAGTGGTACAAGCTACTGCAACTGCTTCCAAGCGCCTTGGCTCTGCCCGGAGCCGAACACTTTCGTATGGCAGCCAGCCGAGCCGAAAAACATTGCATTTGTCAAGGCTGTCAATGTGTGGATTGAACTATTGCAGAAGAATGACAATTGTTTCATTCGTAAAGTCCTCTACGAGTGGATTGATTTGAACTACTTGAACATTGTGCATATGGATTATCGCAAGCTGTCAACGGATCGTTTGGTCTCGTTTGAGCATGCGTCGATCACCGACAACTACATTGCACAAATTATCATGGATATCTTGCCTCCTTGCAAACAGTCAAAGGAGAAAAACAAAATTTTGCATTTGCTCAGCAAGGCTTGTCCAAAACGTTGTCAAATACGTAATCTGAAAGAGATTGTGTTGCAGTATGCTACGGATGACGACGAAACTTATGCCTTTTTGCTAGAAGTCATGAAAAAGTCGTTGTTTGGCACCTACACGCATTGCAAAGAAATGCTGTGCTTCGAAGGCCGGCATATCCTCTACTCGATGTTTGTCTACCAAATGTCAAATAAAGATTTTTTCTTAAAATGGTTTTCAAACAACAATCATCAAATCTTTATTTTCTTTTGTTTAAAAGAGTTTCTTTGCGATGCCATCTGGCAAGTCAAGAGCGTATACGATTTCATTGAGAAAAAGTGGAAGTGGTCGGTGTTTGAGAAGCAAGTCGTGCAGAGCATGGATGCAGCGCGTCGAATTTTGAACACGATTGCAAAACGCGAGCACAAGCTCTTGCATCGCGGCGATTGGATTCTAAGTGTAGAGAGTTTTTTGCAGCAAGTCTCAAAACAACATATTAAATTATTTCGTACGTCAAACGTTGTCGGATTTTATGCGAAAACAAAAGTATTGTTGAGCAAATATATCGTCTCTAAAGATTGTGAGTTAAAGGTCAACCACCATGTTGGCTGTTTCATTTGGTCTATTATGCAAAGGACATCTGATATCAAGGTCATCTTTTCGATCTTGCAGCATTTTAAGATACCAAACAACATCATTGATTTACTTATGGACGAAAAGTTTTCTCAAGTGCATTTTGAAAATCTTAGCATAAAACAATTGTTTGTCTTGAAAGAGTTTTGTCGTCTGATGGACTTGAAACGAGGTACGTCTATCTTTGTTTTGCCGCAGCACTTGTACGACAAGCAGAAACAAGCGTTGCAGAAAAAAGAATGCTCGGCTTCAAACCATGCTCACTCTTTAGGCTACGTCTGTTTTGTTTGCAATGACATCAAATTCTTTTTGACCAAAGTCTCGAACAGCTCGCGGCACAGCAACCGCTTGGCACGTGGTAGTTTGAGAGTTGTCGTCGATAATAATTCCGACAGTCTGCAGCTGGTCTGTGGCCGGAAGCCGGAGCGGCACGTAAAAAATTCAAAGAAGAAATGGAAGGACGACAAGAAAGCGATTACAAGAAAGATTTTTAAAGAAAAACAACGAAATTTTCTGTCAAAACAGTGCATTGACACGCCATTGCAAGAGATCGATTTGCTTGGACACGCCTTGCAGTTTAACAACAAAATGATCACGTTGTGCACGACTTGTGCAAATGTTTGTTTGGTCGACGCAACTTCCTTCTCCTACAGCACTGAAATCAATTGCAAGGTATGCCAAATGACAAAGAAAGATATATGTATCAAGTGTCAAGCAGAAACAACATGTAATCGAATATTAGTTTACAATACAAAAAAACCAATTTTACACAAAGCACCAATATGCAACAATTGCACCAGCGTCTACGCTCAGAAGCAACCAGTCATCATTTAATGTATGCTGTAAAGCACTTTGTCCTTGTCCTCGTGGATATGGTAATCCAAAGAGTACAACAAGTGTTGGCCACTACGATCCTTACAAGCGCTCAAAAACATAGTACCATGCTTTGGTGCCAAGGAGTCATCGTTACTCACATTTAGCTTTACGGTCTTCAATTTAAAATCGTTTTCTGGGTTCTTCAACATTTGCTTCAAGTCTTCCACGGTACACATCAAACAAGAGTTTCTTGCATTAAATCCTGGCCGAATAAAGTTGCAACGCAAGACCAAATTGGATTCTTCCATGACATTGATCAACGATTCAACAGTTGCCTTGCTCGAGAACTGCTGCATTTGCTTGTACTGCTTCTCGTTTCCAATTTGCTTCATAATCACTGCAGATTCTTGAAACAATTGTGGTTGCTCTTTAACAAGTTTTGAGCAGACTTCCTTTTGCTCCAAATTACGATTCAAGTCGAAGCTAACGGTATCGACCGGCCGTGCTACAGGTTCTAGGGATAGCGTAGAGTCACTGTTTTCGTATCCGGCTACAGCAACAGGGTTTTGTTTTAGATTAACGTTGTTTGCGGTATTTTCATTATCGAATTTTAAAAAGCTCATGAGTATGTCTTTTTATAATATCTTATGTTTGCATTTATACGTATATTTTTTTGTCATGGAGCAACTCACTGCAAAATATAAACAGTGCCCTTTCGCATGTTAACTTGCACTTTCTCTCGTTTTTTCCTTTCGACCAACATCACCATCTGTTCAATAAAACGTTTGTCGTCGTAGTTGCCTTCCTTTACACGTTCTAACTTTCCTTTAAATTTTTCAATCGCTTCTTTTTTTTCTCGATTTAATTGACATAGTTGCGTCTGGAATGACAAAAGTAAACTTTTCATATGCTCTCGAGTTTGCAAAAACGACAGTTCCCTTGGTATGTGCCAGTTCAAATCCTGTAGCAAAATATCTTCTGGTAAAACGTCTGCCTTTGACCTTCGCTTCGTAAATCGTATTTTGGTGTCTTCGCTACGCAAAGATTTCTGCAACATATCACGGCTACTAAGCATATCGACAAATTTTTTGTTTTTATTGCTTACAAAGCACATATTACAGATAAAACTAGAGGACAAAAAAACATGCTTGATCAAGTCATACTCACCAGTCATTTGTTCCAATTTTAAATGATTCATCATTTTTTGAAAGCTACAGATTGGTTTGAATCGAAAACAGAACGAGCAAAAACGTTTGCCCTTGCATTTGCCGTCGGCATCGTGGCAAGACGTCTTTAAGCCTTGGTGGCAAGCGAGGCCGCAAAGACAGTTCGGACACCGAAGCTGCGTTTTTGGCTGCTTGTCTTGTTCCAAAAATGTTCTCAAGCTGTCACACTTCGCACAGGAGCAGGGCCGGTGTTCCAATTCCCAAAGCAACCACTCAAACATTTTCTTCAGTGCCGGTTGAAAATCGTTTTTCTTTGTACGGATGTACTTTTTCATGACATCGCAAGTCAAATGCTTACCTTTAATCCATAACTTGTAGTTTTGACGAAAAATAAAGTCTGGCGTCAAATCTTCTGCCATCGGATCAGACATAACACATTTATTTGCGTTGCAAAAGTAGGTTCGGCAACACTTGCGACTAATTTGTGTCTTGCTGTCTCGTGAACTCTTATTGCTCAAGTGATTCGTCATGACTTTAAAAAATTGATGTCGGTAGTAAAACAAAATTTGAGAAAGATTATGACTCATGCAAATCGCTGTTTCCGACATCCTGCAATCGTGTTTGCAAAAGTGTAATTGCTTTTGCGTCTGTCAGAGTGTCCTGCAGATGTTGCTAGCTTTGGTGCCGAAAAAAACCTTGAAGACACGTGACTCACTTTTTAGAAGTTGCTTGCTGTGCTATAGGCAGCGCTTTAGCACCGCCTTCTGTTTTTGCTTTGGATGATTTTACACCTAAAAAGTCCTTTCTGTCCTCTTGTTTCCAGGGCTCCTTGGTCAATAGTATGTCTATAGGCAAGGAAGCGTTGCGAAGCATGTACTCTCCAAAATGTTTCCAACTAATAATACCATGCAAATACAAGGATCGTAGTTCATCATTGCTTACATAGGGTGTTGTTGGTATTTCAATCGATACTAAGTTGGATTCGACAAACTGGTCAAGATCCTTTAATTTGCGTTTTCGTCCCTTTTTCGTGATTTGCTGCAGCTCGTGATCTTCGTAGAGAATGCGATATACTTTGGTAAGGATATTGCCTATACTTTTTTTCCAATAAATTAGGGTCTGCCGAAAGACATCGTGGGAGCCTTGTATGTCTGCACGAGTCACAGAGTCGTTGATAATCATTGATCGAGGTACACCAATCAAAGCACAAATGGTTTCCTGACTTAAGCGGTTGATGGCCACAAAATCCGTTCTGCCCGAAGGTTGCAAGGTTGTACCGACACTGTACTGATTTGGTAGCGGAACCATGTTGTCGATAGCCTTTTCTGTATTTTCTGCTGAATGCAAGTTTTTTCCTTCTATTGCTCTTAAAAAAAGTCTATTTTGATGTTGCAAACTCTCCATGTCTTTTTTGTCCCTTTCAAACTGGTTGTGCATCGACAGTTTCACATTGTCGCCATCGACAAACTGGTCAAAGTGCAAACCTTCATCGGCTTGGGTCGAGAGGTTTTCAGAACGCTTTTGCATAATGATAGGAGGATTTGTACGAATCTTTTCTGCAATGACTGCATAATCGTGCATGTCAGTAACGAAGCGGATGTGCGGATACAAACAGTCAATCGTCGAGTTTAGCTCACCGTTACGCTCTGGGTCGTAGCCAAAACCAGAAAGCACAAAGGCATCTGGTGTTGGTGACGTAATGTCGATTGGTTTGTCTTTGGAAAAGAACTCGTATCGTGTCGAACCATCCTCTGGCGTGACAACGTGGATTTCATAGGTACCAGCCTTCGGTACGTAGGGCACGACGTTTTCATTCACAGTTTTGTAGCGTATTGGCACTAAACCTATGCAGATGATAGAGTCGATGACGTCTTTGGCAAAAGGCAACCAAAACGTTTCCATCAATTGTTTGGTCAAAGGGTTTGACTTGCATTCCTTTTCATTGGCAGCTCTAAGACAAATACCATTTTCAAATACTTTCGAATGTATTAAATTCCTGCAAATAAAGACGAAAGCGTTTTTGAAGTACACATTACGCAATTGTTTAATTTTAGTTGCGCTAATGACAGCACGGTAAGTTTTAGAGTTGTTTAATTCATTCATTGTACTGTTTTTATTCTAAAGGACCTTATATATAACGCTTATTGTTTTAAACTTTTCCAATACTTTCGCAACTGACACCATTCCTTGTCACCAGTATCAGATGCAAGAATTTTCTCAGCACATTTTCTTTCGAGATCAGACACATCTTCATTAGTCAAATACTTGACCATGATTTCATTCCAATCCTTGTAGCTGCGTATGACAGTCTTTTTACCTTCGAAATTCATGACGTCAGACAATTTTTGATGTTCAATATCTACTTTGCCAATACAACAAAAATCGTTCGTATCCTTGTCTTTAAACACCAGCCAGCAAGGTTTTTTTAAACAACAAAGACTGTAGTCGTTATGCACCATCTCCTTCATCATAACCTCCACTATTATTAATGGCACTTCGTTGTTGCGTAAAAAGTTTTTTGACCACGTGTAGCTTGTCATGTCTGAAAATAGTCTTTATAATAACACTTTTTTACCAGAAGCAACGCAATGTAATTTTGGGGATCTACAGGTCTACGGTCCTTTCCAAGGGTCTTACGACGAGCCTTCTAGTTACGAAATGCGAAATCTAGAACTAGAAGTATTGCATATTAGGGATTTATTCTTAAGTGATAGCATCGTCGATGATTTTTGTAAACAAATATTCAATTACCGTATTGCAAAAGCACAGTCTTTTATCAAAAATATTTACGACTTTTTACAAGTTATTATGTACAAGGAAGTCAAGTTTACCTACAGCCCACAGTTCGGAATCAACCTTTGGCCTGGTGCACTATCTTATGCGCGATTGCAAAGCATCGAACAAATTGTTGCAAAAAAAGTTTCGCTTTTCTTCATGGATTACATTACTGAAACAACAACGTTTTTAAGATACCACATCAAATTTCGTTTCAACGGCGTTTTCAACAATAACTTTCGCAGGGCTTTCTGTCAACAGGTCATTAAATGCCTTTTGCGTTTTAGTCAATCGATCGACAAACTGCACACCATGAAGACTGGTATTGAAACTGCTTTATTACTTTTACTAATCAATCACTCGAGACAAGGAGAGCAACACTAAAATTTAATTTTATCGTTGAACAACGAAGACAAAGGTTTATTTATCGATTTTTGCAGGATAGGCAATCGTTCTGGCTTTTTCTTTTTCGGTTTCACCTCTTGGCGTAGGTGTAGTTGCTTTGTTGTCGACGCATGATATAGAATCAGCATGTAGAAAAGATCCGACAGCAGAAAAATCGCAGAGAACAAAACTCCCATGGCGTCCGATAAGACAAAGGCACTAAAACGATTTAATATAATAACCAACTGTACCATGTCGACTGTCAGGACAAAAAACATAACCCAAATGATTATTCTACTCAAAATAACCGTTAATACCGTGTCGTAGGGAAAGCTGACAAGAGATCCATAGAAGACGCGTGCCATTGTCGTGAAGACGTGCAGTGGGACATCCTCCAACACCAGCAACTCGGCCATCAGGACGTAGTACCACACACCAATAAACGCTGAAAACAACGTCGGTAAAATAAACTTGGACATGATAGTCTTAATGGGCACCTCATGATAATATATAGAAGAAACACACTATATATTTATTCGTTGCCTAATGTAAAGATGTCTTTATTCAGCATTTTTACAAGCTTAAGTTTTCCAACCGCTGCTATTGGCGCTGGCATACAAATGAAAAAAGATAAAGACCGCGTAGAAGTTAGTGGATCTATATCGCACTGGCAGACGTGGTACTCCATACTCCTCTGGGTCGTTGAACTCGGGGCTCTTTGGATCGCTGCCGTCTATGCTGGTCTGATTCAAGCACAGGTAACCTATCTCGAAGAGTACGACCACAGCGATCACCTGCGGTCCAGCATCATGTTCAATACGATTGCATTTTATGGAAGGGCTATTGTTGTCAGTGTTGTCGTTCTGATCAACTTGGGTGCTTGTTCAAGCCCTAGCTTGGCTCGAACCATACAAGGCACGCTCTGCTGCGGTGACATGTGGACCAACTCTAGATCACGTCAAACCAGAAGCACATGCCTTGGCGTTTACTGGCTACTCGAACAAATCAGTTTTGCACTGCCAGGAATATCTTTACTCTTGATGTCAAACAACGGCATCTCTGGCGTATTGAGCAAACAGTGCTTGCAGCAAGGCGACAGCGCCTGTGACAGCAGCTGTGCGTTCCGCTATGCGCCATGGGACAGTTTCAGCAATGTCAAAGATGGTGAAGCTTTTTCAAGGCCCATTACAGCACTTTTTGTCTGGACCTACATCCTATACTTTTCATCAATTGCAATCCGTATACTACGTACGATCAGCATCTACTTGTGCTTGCGTACAATCGTCGGTAACAATGCTGTCAGTCATCAAACTGTCGGTTCTGGCAAGCAAACTGTAAACGATGCTGTGAACTCAGCACTAGGTCGTGTTGAGAGATTCAGTAATACAAGAACAGAGAAAGTATACACGTTTGACAACAACTTGCGACAACGCAATCATGGAGCACCGATGAGAGCAGATTTAATTATTTAAATTATCATAATTTTAATTTTGTCATAGGTACACGCAGTATAGTGCCTGGCCTCAACTTTTTTTTCTTTCTGAATCCAGTTTTTCTTTTGCGATAGGGACACTTTCCTAGGCAATCATGACCGTTACCACCGTTTAATTCTACAATTTGTTGTGCAAGCTTTCGTGGATTGCTTTTCGCGACGTCACTTGCAATATCGATTGCAGTTTGGTTTTCTTTTGAACGAACTAATTTCTCCATCTGTAAGGTCTTAAACATTTGCAACACGATTGCAGCAGAGTAATTTTTCATACCATTACTATTATCATCTAACAATATCATTTTATCAGAAAACTTTATCTCACCCTTATTTGTTATTAAAGCTGGAATGGTAAGGCGATCCGTCGTTTCGTCGTCCGAGTCAGACTCTGATTCAAAAAAGTTGGATTGTTTTGTCTTTGATAACAACAGCGCCTTGATAATAACATCGTGTAGTGCATAACCGGTAAAAGAATCTTCTTTAGGTATACGATCATCGTATTTTTTTTTTGTATAATTACCTAACATGGCATCGTAATCTCTCTGCACTAGACCATCACCGTAAATAAGTCGTTCTAAAAAATTCGACTTTAAAATGCCTGCAAAAAACAAGTAGGAGACTCCAAACTGCATCCAGTCAGACCATGCCAAAACGTCTTTTAATTGCTCGCGGCTTTTTGTCATGAGTGACACTCTTTCTTTTGTACCATTAACCTTTGCTTGAATGAATGTCTGACCAAACACCGTTTGAAGAATGCGAGTAAACCTCTCGTTTGTGTTGTCGAGAAAAGACCAGCTAGGAGTGCTTACGTGCTCCTGTGCAACATCGCTATCGTACCAGATAATTTCGTCTAAATCTCCGAGAGCAATAACCGACTTTTTATTAGTGTCTTCACACAAGAAAAAATTACCTAGTTTAATATCTAGATGAAACATATTCAAACGATGCAGACCGTGCAGCGCTTCTACGCATGGGAAAAACAGGTAAGACATTTTTTTTAATTCTTTTGTCGCCTTTTGAGTTCGTAAAGTCTTGTAAATACTAAATAAATCACCACGTGGACACAAATCTACTAAACAAAACAAACAATTGCTCAAACCACGTGACTGTAAAGAACTGACATTTGACATCCAACTATCAAACGTCGCTACTGTTGGAAAGCACTTTGTTGGGCAATTTAAATGTGGGTTCTTTAATTGATTTATTCGTAGAAACCTGTCTTCCAAGTCCTGTAACTCTGCTTTGCCACTTAAAAGCTGTACTGTAAAAAAAAATATTTTGGAATCTTTTGTCATGCATCGAAAAAAACTTTTGTTTCCACCTTCAGCTCTTTTTGTGTAAGTGTTGCCTTCAGCAAAAAGAATTTTAAAAAAAGCATTGTCAATCTTTACATTCTTTTGACGTAGTCTACTGTTGAAATTGTTTACGTCTCTAGAGCTAAAAAAAGACATTCATTCATATTTTGTTATTTTATGCTAATATAATACAATTTTTTATATACGTCACCACTACTGCAACGGTCTTCGGGATCTTCCATCAACCCAGACAAATAAAGCTCGCTCAGCTGCTCGCCATAGCTGCCGTCGATCGCATTGACGTTTGGAAAGTGGCCTTGCAATGCAACAAAGATCGTTTTGGTGAATGAGTAGACATCGGATTTTGTCGTGATCAAAAAGTCTAGCATCTCCGGAGCGCAGTACTCTAAAGTACCGAGACGTTTTTCAACTTTCTTGATGCCCCTGACTTTGTAGACCGTTGCAAAGTCGGCTAGCACAGCGTAGTTGCCTCGGATCAAAATGTTTTCTGGTTTAATGTCGAGGTGCGCTAGGTCGTAGCTGTGCAGCGTGACCAGTGCATTTGCAATTTGCAGCAATATATGAAAAATATGCTTGTAACGATGTGTTCTCTTTAAAAAGTAAAAAAAATCAATATCGTATGCAGGTGAAATGTAGTAAAAAAAGCGTGATGTCGGAAAACAATCAATTAGCAGACAAACGTGTACTTTCGTATAGCGATTTTGGCTTAGCAACTGCCATGCTGTCCATTCCCTCTCAGCTAGTCGGTGATTGCTTCGGACACGTTTGATGACGACTCTTTTTCCACAATAATCGATTTCTCTAACTTCAGAGAAGGATCCACCTTTGTGTAGTTTCCCTTCGTCTCTTTGCTTAAATCGCTCCATGATATTCCACCTAAGTGCATGTATCTTCCCCACGTTGTTTTCCAGAACAAATCCTTGTTGGAGTGTTCGTCTTTTGGCGCTAAGACGTGCATGCGCAAAACTACTTGATCGCTTGTATCCATTTCTGGCTGCATGACAACCTCGGAAAGCAAGAGGATTGTTTTTTGGCAGCACAGCAATTGTCTTCCGTCCGGCGTCTTTAGCATTTCCCAAGCTTCTTCGGGGACTTCTGTTGGATCTACGGTAAACAAACTGATCACTGGTACTTTTTCTTGATCTTTGAGTTCGGCGATTTGACGACACTTGTTTTGTATTATCCAACCGCGCTCTCGCTTTCCAGAAACAGCAGCCTCGATGCTGACGTTTACTTTTTTCTCTATTTGCACTGGTTCGCTGGTTTTTGTTTCCTCCATGATTCTTTTGCATTCAATGTAGGATAAGCGTTAAGTGTAAAATGGTGCAGGTACCACGGATATATGTCAAATGTCAAACGAGTTTCTATTTCTAAGATGCCAAACTCTGTTGCTACCTTTTTATAGAGTTCCCACCAATAGATGTAGCCTTGATAACAGCACTGACCACCAAAGTAAATACTTATTTGCTTCCAAGGTTTGACAAAAAACAATGCTTCCTGTACGTAGAGTGTAGCGCTTCCAGGTACGTTACGAAAAAGGTAGTAGTTTTGATCGATAAGAAGCGCAATGGCACTGGTTTTTAAAAGAATCTATTGAATTATATATATCATAAATAAGTTCATAAAATGATTGTCTCCTATCAAAAAGTATTCGAAGGCCTGCTTACAGCACACGAGGTGACCCTGAACAAACGTTTGAAGAAACGACGCCTGAACAACATTGTCGACATCTTGCAAGATCGCAAGAACAAAAGTCATACGACAAAAGGCTGGAGGCGCCTGCGAACAATACGAAAATGTTTGGATTCGTTTAAACCTTACGAGCGAACAAAGATGCAGAAACGCTTTCATGATTCGTTCCTGCAAGCGACTGCATCACACTTGTTTGCCGACGATGTCGATGTTGACCTTGCACGGGTCATGAAGCAAAACAAATGGAAGCACTTGAAGCAGCAGTGCCTTGCGATGACACCACGACGTTTTGGTGTAAGTACAACTACTTTCAAATCGTTTAGAAACTCTTCTAACACAAGCAAAGAAAACAATGAGTGTCGGCATGTTCTGTGCCAGTTATTTATACTCTGTCGAAAATGCAGAAATTGCCATATTCTCGACTGGACGAAGGTAAGTTAATCACTCCTTTACTTTTTAGGAAGCATCTAACCTTTTTATTGCAGAGCATCTCAAAAGTTGTTGGAGCTCATTCATTCCTTGATTTGCAAATTACCCGGTGGCCGCGATCGCATTTTAAAGTATAACGCCGAAATACTCAATATGAAAAACTACGACGGTAGCCATGGGCAGTCGAAGCTCAGCTCCTACCCAAGGTACGTTCTTTTGCAATCTCTCGACGACAAGCCTAACTAACACATCGGAAAAAGTAATGCAAAAACGCTGCGCGGTGTAGGCGGTGACATTGTTATTATGGAAGAGGTAAGTAAGAAAAAAATCTACTATCTAAGGGGAAGGATTCTATCAAAAAATACTATATTACTTAATGATAAGACATGTATAGAAGATGTCTAACGGTAAGTTACTGACGTTATTCCTAGACTACGAAAATGAACTTCGGGCTACTATGCCTGACTTTGCTCACCAACTCTCCTCACTTTTAGATGTACCACCAAAGCCAGTTGATTACAGTACTAAAGCCGTAGCTGAGTACGAAACCTTTGAAGACGATGCCTTTGAAAATGAATCCTACGATGATACTTCCTTTAAAGCTGCAGATGAAGTATCAGAGTTTCATGAAGACTTTGAAAAAAACATTTTGTTTTTGATGCCACAGAGCGATGAGCTGATGAGCGAGGTCTACTGCAACCACTACGAC
>MDTG01251591.1_pt1 | contig 33249 bp, 37 predicted proteins | sample 811421 | NCBI WGS metagenome assembly MDTG01 (sample SAMN05326645, study PRJNA326480) | marine metagenome | isolation source: seawater | place: Pacific Ocean: South East | collected 2011
TGCAGATTTTATCAATAAAATTTTCTTTGGTTTAGTTATTTGGGCTGCTGCAAAGTCTGAAGCTGCTAAAGCTTAATTTTACGGGTTATTAAACAAACTATTAAAATAAAAGGGGAATTTTTTCCCCTTTTTTTTTGGAATTTTAATGATTGAATTATTAAATAAATTATCAAAAAAGAATATTCATACCGTTATTGAATCTAATAACTGGGAAGTAATAAATAATTACAAAGTAAAAAATCTAAATTTAAATATTGATAACGCTCTTTTAAAAAGACAGTTAAAAGAAGTCGAAAAACTAATTTATGAAAATACATGCGATAATAGCTGGTTGGGGAAATGTGCTAAGTATCATTTAAATTCTGGTGGAAAGAGGTTTCGTGCTGCACTTGCTTTAGTCTCTGGTCAGATATTTGGATTAGACTCAAAATCATCTATTTATGTAGCTGCTTCATGCGAATTAATACATAATGCATCTCTAATTCATGATGATCTGCAAGATAGAGATCTTTTAAGAAGAGGAAACCCAACAATTTGGAGTAGATTTGGTGATTCTTCAGCCGTAAACTTAGGTGATTTTTTTATTACTACTTCTTTTGAAATATTATCTGAATCTCCTAGCGATAATTATTTTAAACATAAAGCTATAAAAGAATTTAGTAGAGCAATTAAACAAGCTTTAGCTGGACAAACAAGAGAAATACAGACAAGAGCAGATTTAAATCTAAAAATAGAAGATTATGAAGCTACTGCAAGGGCTAAAACAGGAAGTCTTCTAAGTTTGCCCGTAAAGCAAATTATGTTATTAACTGGTAATAACTACGATTTAAAATTATTTAAATCTATATATGAAACTGGACTTGCATATCAAATTCAAGATGATTTATCAGATTTTATAGGAATTAAAGAAAGAGGTCTTCCAGGCAGAGATTTGAAAGAGGGAAAAATGAATGCCTTGGTAATGCAATATTTGAATGATGCTTCTTCATCAGAAAAATATCTATTAAATATGTTTTTAAAAAAAAGGTTTGAATCCATATCTGAGGAGGAAATTTATTTTTGGATTTCAAAAATGCAAGAAAAAAATATTATTGAAAAAACAATAAACTATTTATATCGTGTTATTCAAAACTCAATGCTTTTATCTCAAACTGCAGGAAATGATTTTTATCAAATAAATAAATTTATTATTAAAAATATCTTGTTGAGGATTTCCAAAAAACTTGTTTAATTAATCTATAATTAATTATGCTTAGTAAAACTGCAACAGTAATAGGATCAGGTTTTGGCGGTATATCAGCTGCTTTAAGATTAAAAAATCTTGGCTATAATGTTACAATTTTTGAGAAACTAGATCAATTAGGCGGAAGAGCACGAGTATTTAAAAAAGATGGATACACGTTTGATGCAGGTCCGACAGTAATAACTGCTCCTTTTTTATTTGATGAATTATTTGAATTATTTAACAAAAAACGCGAGGATTATGTAAAATTCAAATTACTAAATCCATGGTATAGTTTTTATTTTCAAGGTGGAAACTATTTTAACTACGGTGGATCAATAAGTGACACTGAAAAAGAAATAAGCAAGTTTGATAAAAGAGATATAATTGGTTATAGAAAACTTGTAAAAATGAGTGAGAAAATATTTGATGTAGGATTTAATAAATTATCACACGTACCCTTTGATAATTTTTTCTTCATGATTAAACAAATTCCAATTCTCATTCGCTTAAAGAGTTATCTAACTGTTTATCAGCTTGTGGGACGATACATAAAAAATCAACAAATCAGACAAGCACTGAGCATCCAACCATTATTACTTGGTGGAAATCCTTTAGATACAACTTCAATTTATAATCTAATTCATTTCTTAGAGAGAAAATGGGGTGTTTTTTATGCTATGGGTGGTACAGGCGCAATAATTAATGCGTTTCAAAAGTTGATGAGAGAGGAAAAAATAAAAATTAAATTAAACTCTGAAATTAGCCAAATACTCGTCAAAGATAATAAAGCTATTGGAATACAATTAAAAAATAATAAAATTATTAACTCAGATGTAATAGTTTCTAATGGCGATCCGGCATTTGTATATTCAAATATGATAGAAGATAAAAATCTAAAACGATGGAAAAAATCTAGAGTAAAAAAATTAGATTTCTCAATGGGACTATTTGTAATTTATTTTGGAACAAAAAAAAAATATAATAATATTGCCCATCACACAATTTGGATGGGAGAGAGATTTGAAGGACTATTAAATGATATCTTTAAAAAGAAAATTCTAGCAAAAGATTTCAGCTTATATTTACATAGACCTACTGCTACAGATCCTAATATGGCACCAAAGAACTGTGATTGTTTCTACGTTTTATCCCCTGTTCCTAATTTAATCTCCAAGATAAATTGGAGAGAAATATCAAATGAGTACATGAATTCAATTTTTTTAGCTTTAGAAAAAACGATACTTCCAGATTTAAGGAAAAACCTTACAACATATTTTTTTATGAATCCTGAGGATTTTAAAAATGACTATTTATCTATGAATGGTAGTGGTTTTTCAATTTCACCTATTTTTCGACAATCCGCTTGGTTTAGATTTAATAATAGATCTGAAAATATCAAAAACTTATATTTCGTTGGTGCTGGAACTCACCCTGGAGCAGGTGTGCCCGGAGTTATTAGTTCTGCAAAGGTACTTGAAAATATTTTGAAAAATAAAAATGAATCATCAAAGTAAGTCTATAAGAAAAAGGGCAAAAACTTTTTTTTGGGCATCGCTATTTTTTTCAAAAAATCAACAGAAAGATATTTCTACATTATATTCTTTTTGTAGATATGTTGATGATATATCTGATAGCAATGAATTCAATAAAATCGAGGCAAAATATAAACTAGAATTAGTTGAAAAAGATATAAAAAGTTTTAAATCCAAAAATCCCCTAATTAATAATTTTATTAGGTTAAAAAATAAAAAGAATATCGATTTGAATCTTGCTCTAGAATTAATTAATGGAGCTAAAAAAGATCTTAAAAATGTTAACCTAAAAAATATTGAAGAATTAATAATTTATAGTTATCAAGTTGCTGGTACTGTTGGTTTAATGATGTGTTCTTTAATGAATATAACAAATAAAAATTTACTTCCATACGCTATTGAATTAGGTATAGCCATGCAATTAACTAATATTTCTAGAGATATAAAAGAAGACCTAGAAATGAATAGAATTTACTTACCTAAGTCTTTTCGATCATTTAATTTCTCAAGTTATAAAGAATTACAAAATAACACAAATAAACAATTAAGTATGACAAATGATATTATCGCTCTCATAAATTACTCAAATGAAATATATAAATCCTCAATGAACGGTATTCTTAAACTTCCATTAAAATACAAACTTCCAATATTAATTTCTTCTAAGTTATATCAAGATATTGGATTCATAATTATTAAAAAAAAAAAGGATTTACTTAGAAAAAGAGTTTACGTTTCTAGATTAAAAAAATTATATATAACTTTAAATTGTATTTTATCTTCATTGTTAAGAATAAACGTAAAAGAACCTAATGGTTCTTATCATAAAGAAATAAAAATAATATTATCAAATTATTTAAAAAAATATGACAAGAAATCAGCATATAATAAAATTTGATATAATTATTATTGGTTTTGGTTTATCGGGGATAACAATCCTGCTAGAACTTTTACAAAGAACCAATAAAAAGATCTTAATTTTAGAAAAGAAGAAAAAATTAGAGAGAGATAAGATTTGGTGTTTTTGGAATAAACCACGTAATGTTTTTACAACAAAATATAGGAATTCCTGGAAAAAAATTGTTATAGAGTGTAAAAATAAAAAAATTATTAAGTTTGACAAGTCAATTTCATATAAACAGATATATTCAGATGACCTATACAACTATGGAAAAAAGGTTCTATTTAAATCAAAGGATTCAAAACTTTTGCTTGGACAAAATATTAATAAACTTCAAGAAGATGAGAACGGAATAAGTATACAATCTAACAACAAACTTTATTCAGCAAAATATGTTTTTGATAGTAGACCTTCAGAATTCACCCCAGGAGAATTAATCCAACATTTTTGTGGAATTGAGGTTGAAGCTAATCACAATGTCTTTGAAACAGATGAAGTCACGTTAATGAATTTTCAACAATGTAAAAAAAAAGTACATTTTTTTTATATTTTACCTTACACTAAAAAAAAAGCATTAGTTGAATCAACATACTTATCAAATTTCATTTTAAAAAAAAATAAATATCTGTCAGATATTAAGAAGTTTTTAAAAGAAACATATCCAAATATTAACTTTAAAAACAAATATAAAGAAATTGGAGTTATTCCAATGCATAGGCTAAAAAAACAAAATTCTTATAAAAATTTATTTAAAGTCGGAACAGCTAATAATTGGGTGAGAATGTCTTCAGGTTATGCTTTTCAAAATTCATTTAAAAATAGTAAAGAGATAGTTGATAGATTAATAAATAATCATAAAATAACAATTAAGGAAAAAAAAATAACTATTTTCTTAGATAAAGTTTTTTGTATTTTTTTACAAAATCATCCTAATGAAGCAAAAAAAGCATTTTTAATTTTTTTTGAGAGATTAAAACTTCATACTATTGTCAAATTTATGAATGATGATTACAATATTGGAGATTTATTAAAAATACTCTTTGTATTGCCAAAATTGTCATTATTAAAATGTATGTTAATTGTATTATTTAAAAATGAGTAAGATAGAGTCAAACTATTTTTTTTTCATACTATTATTATTTATTCCGTTTTTTCATTTTTTGAGACCACACTTAAGCAATAACTTCAGTAATCAGTTTTATATTTTCTTCATACCTCTCATTTGGCCAGGTGTTGCACATGGTAGCCTAGATTTTTTAATTGCTAAAAGATTAGGAATTGTTGAAACTTTATTCAAAAAAATTATTTTTTTATTTTCTTACATATTTTTAGCTGTTTGTTTTACAACATTTTGGATTAATAAACCTGAGTTGTGCTTGACAATTTTTTTATTAATTTCTATTTTTCATTTCGGTATAAGTGACAGTTTACTGAAAAGTAAAATTAACTTTCTTGAGATTTTTATAAGAGGATCTATACCTATATCTTTTCCTATTTATTATTATGGTGACCAAGTTGGTATTATATTTACTCAGCTTTATATTGATAATTTTTTTTTTGAAGAAATAAAAATTGTAATTAATTATTTATTCTATTTTGTTCAAATATGTATACTTTATTTTATTTTCTTCATGATTAAAAATAATGAAAAGGAGAAAAATAATATCATACCAGAAATTTTTCTACTTTATTTTTGTTTTACGTATTTTGAACCATTCATTGCTTTTTCTATTTATTTTTGTTTTTTTCATTCATTAAGACACCTTCATGATGAAAAAAAAGTAAACAAAGTTTCATTTTTCAAAATTATAAAAAAAACAATTCCTTTTACTTTTTTAGTATTAGTAATCTCAATTTATTTTTTCCTTTTTGTCGATATTGGAGTAGAAAGTTATAAATTTTTTCCAATTCTATTTATTACTTTAGCCTCATTAACTGTTCCACATATGATATTAGTCTGTATTTCAAAAAATATACCTAATAAACTACAAACCTAATTATTAAACCATTCAAAGTGTTTTATTGGATACTCACCATCTACGTTTTTCGGAAGTTTAAAATTATTTTTATCATCAATAGTAATTGTTCTCGTTTCAAGATTAAGACGTGAGGAGCACCCTTTATTGCTACCATGAATGTGAGCGCCTGAGAAACATAAAATATCACCAGGTTTAAGTAAAAAAATTTTTTTAAATTTTTTATCAATTTCATTTTTCATTGTTGGTGTTGATGTATCAATTATCTTTTTTTTATATTCTTTAAAAGACCAATCTTTACTATTATTTTTTAATGGTTTTGAAAAAAAATCTGGGCATATATAAATTGTATTTGATGAATCTGTTTCATTTAATGGAAACCACCAATTTATTTGTTCTTGAAGATTAGAAGCCCATGTATCTCTATGTCCTTTTACATAATTCAGATTTCCAATACAAAAATTATTAGATTTAACATATCTTAGGCAAACTAAATCAGATTTTGTTTTTGAAATATTGAAATTTAAAAATTCAAGAAAGTTTTTAAACTCAATTTTTATTTCTTTATTTTGTTTTACTAACTTTTGACATTCAATAAATTTTTTTTGTAAATTAAAAAAATTAATTTTTGAGTATATATTTTTAAATAAAAAAAAAAATTCATCTCTAGATAAATGAGTATTTAGGATTTTTTTTGTAATCTCAATAATATTTAAAATAAATTTATTATTCTTTATTATTAAAATTTTACCCATAAATATTTGCGTTTTAAAATATTCATGAAAATTTTCTTTTCTTAATAATTCTAATTTACTATTATCTAAATATATATATTGATCATTATTAAAAATCATACGTTTATTTATAATTTTTTTATTTACACGTGCAAGTTATGAAATATTTAGATGTTAAAACAGCAAAAACTTTATTAGGTCTTGATTTAATAAATCACAGTGTAGTTATTTCTGATCCAAATATAGAAGATTGTCCAATGGTATTTATTAGCAAAGAGTTTACAAATCAAACCGGATATAGTGTTGAAGAATCTCTTGGAAAAAATTGTAGATTTTTGCAAGGTCCAGAAACAGATCCAAAAGATATTGACGCTATAAGATTTGCAATTAAATCTAAACAAAAGATAACAATAGATATTTTAAATTATAAAAAGAATGGTCAAAAATTTTGGAATCGTTTAAGAATTAGACCGCTATACGATCAATCTGGAAAAGTAATTTTTTATGCAGGAGATCAAAATCCGATTAGGGTTGATGAAGTAAGAAGATATATTTTTAATAAAATTATAGATTAATTTTTTTTATTGTATTCATATTGACGATCAAGATACGATCCACCTTCACATTGTAAAACATTTTCTGGGCCTTTATTATTATTTTTTTTTTTGGAGTGGAATAAAAAAAGGTTTTGGTAAAAAATTGCTTGCCTTTCTTGAAGTGTCCACAAAGTCCTTTCATCTAAATCAATCTTTTTTTCGTCATTTTTTTGATAATGATGAATCATCTCATGCAAAACTATTGACTGATCACAAATATCATCATTGGGGCTAAGTTGATCAATAAGAAATATACCTTTGTTTTTTATGTAATATGCTTTAACTCTACAAGTTTCAGAAGAGAAACAAGCTTTATCTGACATTTCTTTTTGGGAAATTTGAAAAAAATCAGGATAATCAATTTTCTTCGTAAATTCAGTATTTTCAACAATCCAACTTGTCAAAAAAGCTAAAATAGTTTTAGAGATCATTTGTTTAAATATATTTCTTTTATTAGATTGCTATTGTTAATATCAAATACTTTAATAATTTGATCACCGTTTTCGTCTTTCAGATGAATAAATAAATTATTATTTTCAATATCACTAGATACAATCTGATCTTTATTAATATTTAGGTAAATAATAGTTTTATTGGACGTTTCAATTTGTTTTTTATTAAATTTGTCAATCAATGCTAATATGATAATTGTTAAAGTTATTAGAATTAGAAATCCTAGTGTAACTACAATTATTTTTAGGGGTTTTATCATTGAAGAACAATATTATCAACTTTTTATCTAATAACAAGGATATAGGAAAAAGAATTGATTCTCTAATTGCTGATAAGATTGAAAACTTTTCAAGAAATAGGGTGCAATCTCTCATTAGTTTAGGTTATGTTTCATTTGATAAACTAATAGTTACTAACCAATCTTTTAAAGTTAACAAAATCGGGAAAATTGAAATATATGTTCCTCCAAAAAAAAAAATTTCAATTGAACCACAGAGGATAGAATTAAATATTATTTATGAAGACGATGATTTAATTGTAATTAATAAAGATGCTGGAATGGTTGTGCATCCTTCTTTAGGAAATAGTAATAAAACTCTTGTAAACGCTCTATTATATCATTGTAAAAACTCATTGTCTGGTATAGGAGGTTTTGAAAGACCTGGTATTGTTCATAGACTTGATAAAATGACCAGTGGTTTGCTGGTTGTTGCTAAGAATGACCTGACTCATATAGAATTATCAAAACAATTTAAGGATAGAACTATAGAAAAAAAATATATTGCTATTACTCAAGGAAAAATGCTGAATAAAAAAGGGTGTATTGAAGACAATATAATAAGATCAAGAAAGAATAGGAAAATAATGACAACTACAAAAGGAAATATTGGAAAAGAAGCAAAGACAAATTACACGGTTATTCAAGAATTAAAGTTTGATAAAAATTTACTTTTAAACTTCGTTGAATGTATTATTGCTACTGGAAGAACTCACCAAATAAGAGTTCATTTGAGAAAAATTGGAAATCCTATATTAGGTGATAAAACTTATGGAAAAAAAATTAAAAATGAATACATGGACAGTAATTTCAAGTTAATAATAGATAATTTTTTTTATTTGAAGGAGAGGCATGCTTTACACTCAAAACAACTTGGCTTTTTCCATCCTAAGTTAAAAAAAGAAATGCTTTTTGACTCAAAAATTCCAAATGATTTTCAAAAAATTCTTGATTTAACAAAAGTTTAAAATTTTTTCTAAATCTGCATTGGAATTATTCTAAATTAAGGTTGACATTTAAAATAATTTGCACATATAGTATATCATGCTCAAAAAGATAAAATCTAATATCTCTAAAGCTTTAGATGAAAATGGTCTTTCCAAGTTTTTAAGTGAAATTAGGAAATTCCCGATATTGTCTTCTGATGAAGAAATGTCTTTAGCTAATAAATGGGTTAAATACAAAGATACCAACTCTGCTCACAAACTAGTAAATTCTCACTTAAGATTAGTAGTTAAAATTGCTATGGGATTTCGCGGTTATGGCATTCCTTTAAATGAACTAATATCTGAAGGTAATGTTGGTATGATCCAATCATTAGAAAGATATGATCCATCGAAAGGTTTTAGACTATCCACATATGCTATGTGGTGGATTAGAGCTTCAATACAAGAGTACATTCTACATTCTTGGTCTCTAGTTAAAATTGGAACAACAGCTGCTCAAAAAAAACTATTCTTCAATCTAAGGTCTTTGAAAGGTAAGCTTAAAGCAGTTGACGACGGTGACCTTCAGCCTGAACTTGTGACTGAGATTGCTGACAGATTGGATGTTTCGGAACTTGATGTGATAGATATGAACAGACGCATGTCTGGCCACGATCATTCTTTAAATTCACCTCTTTCTGAAGAGAATGGTGGTGAGTGGATAAATTGGTTAGTAGATGAAACCAATTCACATGAAAACGACATAATTAATAAAGATGAGTTATTAAAAAGAAAAGAAATGTTGTCTAAAGGTTTAAAAGATCTTAACGAACGTGAAAGACAAATCCTAATGAAAAGAAGATTAACTGATGATCCACTTACTTTGGAAGAATTAAGCAAATCTTATGGAATATCAAGAGAAAGAGTGAGACAAGTAGAAGTTAGAGCTTTCGAGAAGTTAAGAAAAGTAGTTAAAAATATAGATTATAAGTCCCGAAATTTTAATCAATAAATGGGTCTCTAACCATTATAGTATCATCGCGCTGTGGGCTCGTGGACAATATTGAGACTTGAGAGCCTATTAATTCCTCAACTCTTCTCACATATTTTATCGCAAGTGCTGGTAAACTTGACCAATCTCTAGCCCCTTTCGTACTTTCTTTCCAACCGGAATGTGTTTCATAAATAGGTATAAGGTTTTCTTGTTCATATTCAGAACTTGGGAAATAATTAATTTTTTTGTTAAAAAGCTTATACCCAACACAAATTTTTATTTCCTCAAATTTATCTAAAACATCAAGTTTGGTTAGTGCAATTCCATCAATACCTGAAACATTTATAGAATACTTTGTTAATACAGCATCAAACCAACCACATCGGCGCTTTCTTCCTGTAACTGTTCCAAACTCATTTCCAATCTCACCTAATTTTTTGCCGATACTATTATTTTGTTCACTAGGAAATGGTCCACTTCCTACTCTAGTTGTATAAGCTTTTACTATCCCTAATATAAAACCAATTTGTTTTACTGACACGCCGGTCCCAACAGCGGCTGAACCCGAAATAGTATTTGATGAAGTAACAAAAGGATAAGTACCGTGGTCTATATCAAGAAGTACTCCTTGGGCTCCTTCGAATAAAATTCTTTTTCTATCTTTTCTTGCTTCGTCTAAAACTTCTGGAACTCTTTTTGCGTATTTTAATAACTCTTTTTTAAATTGATTTATTTCTTTAAAAATTTCCTCTTCTTTTAACTTTTTAACAGCTAACCCTTTTAAAACAATATTATGGAAATCTAGTAATGATTTAATTCTTTTTTTCAGAAATAAATCATTTTTGAGATCCGAAACACGTATTGCTCTTCTGCCAACTTTATCTTCATAAGCTGGACCGATTCCTCTGCCGGTAGTACCTATCTTATTTTTTCCTTTCTGATCTTCTCTCAACTGATCTATCTTTCTATGCAAATTAAGAATTATGGAAGCACTTTCTGCTATTACAAGATTCTTTGGTGAGATTGCTATACCCCCTCTTTTGATTTTCCTAATTTCCTCAATTAACGCTTTAGGATTTATAACTACTCCATTACCAATAATTGCGATTTTATTTTTTCTTAAAACACCAGATGGTAACAGACTGAGTGCAATTTTTTTCCTTTTAATTACAATTGTGTGTCCGGCATTATTTCCACCTTGAAAACGAACAACCACATCGGCTTTAATGGATAACCAGTCTACAATCTTACCTTTTCCTTCATCGCCCCACTGAGCTCCAATTACCGTAACATTTGCCATATTAATTATTCCTCATTACCTTATTATTCAATAAAATATAATCACATTCATTTTTGATATTATTTTCTAATGTTTTATTAAACCCATCAACTATAAAAAAATCTCTACTGATTAATTGTGCTCTATTGACGTTTTTTTCAGTATGGGGGACGAAAATCTTTTTAACTTTTTTTTCTTCAAGAAATGATTCTTTGGAGAGGTTTTCTAACAAACAAGAAAATCCTATACAATTTTCATTGCTAATATTATATTTACCACCATTAATTAGCTCACCAAAATTTTTAGAATAAAACTTAAATAATATTCCGTTGTGGTAACCAAATTTATCAATTTCAATAGGATCAATATTTATTTGAATATTTTTTAATTTTGACTTAATAAATTTTAATGATTTTACGAAATCATTAACTTGTTTTTTGGTATTTTTTGAAAAATTTGATTTTTCTAAAATTTTAATATTTTTTGAAAATGATCCAATTGATTCAATTAAAATAGTTGATAACTTGTACAAATTCTTAGATATTTTTTTTATCTCCGAAAGATTTTTATTTTCATAACAATTTTTTAAAACTTTTTTTTCAGATGTCTCCAATTTGAAATCTTCGCATATAGCGTTAAACAATGAAGGCATTGAAAAACTAATAGAATAATCATTGATTTTTAATTTATTCAAAAATATTATCACTAATTCTATGATTTCAAATTCATCATAATTATCTTTAATTCCAATAAATTCTGCACCTAATTGTGTAGATTGACGAGAAATATTTAATTGAGAATTTTTTACCTTTAATATTTCCCCAAAATAACTTAGTCTCAATGGTCTTTTTTTTTTTAAAGTACTAGAAGCAATTCTAGCTATCTGAGTTGTCATATCGGAGCGCAAACCCATCATCTTTTGGGATAAAGGATCTAATATTCTAAAGGCATTTGAACTTTCTTTGTCAGCATTAAGAAAAAAAAGTGATTTCTCGAACTCTATTATTGAAGGTCTCACCATCTTGTATCCAGTTTTTAGCATTAAATCAAAAAAAAGAGACAGTATTGAAACCTCTTTTGCTGCTAAATTAGGCAAAGTGTCTCTAAATCCTTCTGGTAATAAAAAATTATTCACAATATCATCAAAACTTATAAAAAGACCAATCTAACCAGTTTGTTAGTGCAATCAAATCTTTTTTTAAAATAGTGGGTCCAGTCCATATTCTTATACCCATGGGAGCCTTTCTGTAAGAATTTATATCATAAGCAATTTGTTTTGACTCTAAAAAAGCGAATATCTTTTGTAACTTTGATTTTTTGATTGTTCTATTCGGAACTAAAAAACTTGATGAAGTGGACCTATATTTTTTTTCTTCACAAAAAAAACTCAAAGATCGATTTTTTAATATCCAACTTTCAATTACATTATAATTTTCTTTACACTTTTGAATACCCCAAGAAAGACCTCCCTTTTTTTTAAACCATTCCAAACATAATTTAAAATCTGAAATACATAGTACTGATGGTGTATTAATTAAAGCATCAAGGTTGGAAATATCTAAGATTTTAGGAATATCTTTTCTTTTTTTTTTCCTAAAATTTAATCTTTCTTTCGCCTTTGGACTTAAAACAAGCAAACCATGTTGTCCTTCAGATCCTAGAGCTTTTTGCCATGAAAAAACTGAAATATCAATTTTTTTCCAATCGATATTATTCATAAAAACAGCAGAAGTAACATCTGAAATTACTAAACCATCGTGTTTATTAGAGATCCATTCGGTTTGATTTACTGACATTCCTAGAGATGTTCCTGTCCAAACAAATATAACATCATGATTTTTATCAATTTCTTTTAATAATGGCATACAACCCCATTTTTTTTTTCTAATTTCTATTTCATAATTTAATGATTCAATATCTTTTGACCATTGTTCTCCCCAAAAATCATAAACTATTCCAGTAATTTTTCTATCACCCAAAATAGACCAAATAATAGACTGCATTGCTCCAGTGCAAGAAGCAGGAGTAATAAATAATTCATACTCTTTTGGTATATTTAAAATTAATTTTAAATCTTTCAAAATATTCTCTAAATAATTTAGAACAGAATTAGACCTATGATATCTACCAAGATACATGTCATCTATTTTATTTAAACACCACTCATCTGGTTTTTTTGTTGGGCCAGAAGAAAAATTTGGAGATGTGGGAATCGACTTAGGTACTTGCATTATAAATTGTAATATATGGGAAAAAACAAAGTAAAAGTTAACCAACAAATTAAAGTAAGAGGTAATCCAAATTTTATAAAATCAACAAATTTGTAATGTCCTGGTCCCATTACTAAAAGATTTGTTTGATAAGCCATTGGAGTTAAAAATGAAGTATTAACTGCAAAGATTATACTAATTGCGAATAACTTAGGATCTATCCCAGCTTTTTCCGCTAGATCGAGACCAATAGGTGTAAATAAAACAGCACATGCATTGTTAGATATAAAATTAGTTAATAATGACACTAAAATAAAAAAAGTTGATAATAAGATTATTGGTGAAGTATCTTCTAATAAATTAAAGAATATATCTGATATGAATTGAGCAGTTCCTGTAGTGCTTATAAGGTTTCCAAGAGCAAGGGATGTAACAACTATCAGAAGTAAATTTTTATCTACAGCTCTAAATGACTCACGGATAGATATAATTTTTGTTAGAAGCATGAAAAAAACACCAAGAAGCGACGACACAACTAATGGGAGTATTTCAAAAATACTTAATAAAATAACAGATAAAAAAATTAAAATAGATTTTAATGCCAAATCACTTTTAATTATTTCTGTTGATGACCACTCCATAGGTAAGATATCACTATGAGTTCTCAGGTTTTTTATTGATTCTTTTGTGGATTGAATAAGTAAAATATCTCCAGGTTCAAGTGCTATTTCTGTCATTCTATTCCTAATCATCCTAGCTTTTCTTTGCAAACCAATAACAATGCAATTAAATCTATATCTAAAGCTAATATTTTCAATTGTTTGGCCTACCAAAGTCGATGTTGGTGTAATCATAGCCTCGGATAATATTTGGTTATTATCAAAATCTTCGTTTTCCTTACCTAAATTAGACATATTTGATAATTCACTTGTAGATATTCCATTTTTTTTTGAAATAAGTTCGCTTAATGCTTCTCTTGTGCTCGCAACAACCAATACATCACCAGCGACCAACTTAAATTCTGAAAAAGGAGGAATTACAGCATGCTCTTTTCGTTGAACCATTAAAATTGTTACGTTTTTTAAATCTTCCAATAAGCTTTTTTGAATTTCTTTGTTTAATAAAACTGAGTCATTAGATACAGTAATTTGTGTTATAAATTGTTTGCCTGATGAACCAATTAACTCATTTGCCATCGGGGTATTGTTTTTAAGTAGATACTTTGAAAAGAAAATTACATAAATTAAGCCTGCAAGTGCTATAACAGATCCCGGTATAAAAAAATCAAAAAACCCTAACTCTATTCCTTTCATTTCATTTAAAGAATTTGCAACTAATAGATTAGTACTAGAGCCTATTAAAGTCGTCATTCCTCCAAGTATTGCTACATAACTAAGAGGCATCATATATCTACTTATAGGCGAACCAACTTTAGATGCAATACTTTGAAATATTGGAATAAAAATTATGACTACTGGTGTATTATTTAAAAAACCACTTAAGACCAAAACAAAAAAAAGAGATAGAAGAATAATTAATTTCTGATTACCAGGAAATATATCAATAAAATTAGAAATAAAATTATCCAGTACTCTTGTCTTGACTACACCTTGACCAAGAATTAATAAACTCAACACACTAATTAATGTCGTATTACTAAAACCTGACAAAATGATAGAAGGTGGCAATAAATTTTTGCCAGAATCGTCATACAAAGGAAATATAGAAAAAAATACTAAAAGAGTAGAGAGTATAAAAATACTCTTTACTACTATTGACCACTTCTCTAAAATATATAAAGATACAGTTAGAACAACAAAAAAAATGCTAGTATATATATAGAAATCTTGTGATAATGATATCATATATATTAATTGTTTACTTGGTTAATAATTACGTTTAACATAATTTTTGTCATATTAATTCTTAATTAAAATAATATCAATGCTTAAAAGATTGAAACCAGATAATAAACTCAAAAAAAACAAGATAGATTCCGATCTAACAAAAGCACTTCCATCATCCAGAAAAATTTATATCAAAAGTAAAAGATATGATGATGTAAGTGTTCCAATGCGGGAAATAAAACTAAATGATGAATCTGCACCAAGTTTAATAGTTTATGATACATCAGGAAAATTTACGGATGAAAGTTACGAACATGATTTGAATATAGGTTTACCTAAGGTTAGACAAGAATGGATTCTAAAACAAAATGACATCGAAAATAATCAAAGAACTAGACTAAAATATTTGAAACCAAATAATAACTTAGGTGAAAAATTTGAAAATAAACCTCAAGAAATTTTTTGTGCAAAAAAAGGAAAAGAAATTACACAGATGTTTTTTGCAAAACAAGGAATAATTACTAAAGAGATGGAGTATTGTGCTATTAGAGAAAATGAAGGAAGAGAAAATTATTTGGGAAAAGATTTTAATAAAAAAGACTTAATAACTCCTGAATTTGTTAGGAATGAGATTGCGAATGGTAGAGCAATTATTCCAGCAAATATCAATCATCCTGAATTAGAACCTATGATTATCGGAAAAAACTTTCTAGTAAAAATTAATGCAAATATTGGTAATTCCGCTGTATGGTCAAGTACAAAGGAGGAGGTAGAGAAATTGATTTGGGCTACTAGATGGGGTAGTGATACAGTTATGGATTTATCCACAGGTAAAAATATTCATAATATGAGAGAATGGATAATTAGAAACTCCCCTGTTCCTATAGGAACAGTTCCAATTTATCAGGCACTTGAAAAGGTTAACGGTATTGCTGAAGAATTGACATGGGATGTTTTTAAAGAAACTTTGGTTGAACAAGCTGAACAAGGAGTGGATTATTTTACAATTCATGCAGGTGTCAAATTAGAATACATACCTCTAACTACAAACAGAATTACTGGTATTGTTTCTAGGGGTGGTTCAATAATCGCTAAATGGTGTTTAGCACATCATAAAGAAAACTTTTTATACACTCACTTTGAAGAAATGTGTGAAATACTCAAAAGATACGATATCAGTTATTCTTTAGGTGATGGTTTAAGACCTGGAAGTATAAAAGATGCAAATGATAGTGCTCAATTTTCAGAACTAAAGACTTTGGGAGATCTAACAAAATTTGCTTGGAAACAAAATATTCAAGTGATGATTGAGGGCCCAGGACATGTGCCGATGCATTTGATCAAAGACAATATGGATAAGCAAGAGAAATATTGTAACAATGCTCCATTTTATACACTCGGTCCATTAACCACGGATATAGCGCCTGGCTATGATCATATAACGAGTGCTATAGGCGCTGCAATGATAGGTTGGTTTGGAACGTCTATGCTATGTTATGTTACTCCCAAAGAACATCTTGGCTTACCTAACAAAGATGATGTGAGAATAGGTGTTATAACTTACAAAATAGCTGCTCACGCAGCAGATTTGGCAAAAAATAATAAAGGTGCTTATCATAGAGATAATGCACTTTCAAAAGCACGCTTTGAGTTTAGATGGAGAGATCAATTTAATTTATCTCTTGATCCTGAAACCGCGATGGATTTTCATGATCAAACACTTCCAGCTGAAGGTGCCAAAGTTGCACATTTTTGTTCAATGTGCGGTCCAAAATTTTGTTCAATGAAAATTTCACATGAAATAAAGTCTGAAACAAAAAAAGGTCTAAAAGATATGTCAAAAAAATTTAAAGAATACGGAAGCGAACTATATATTAAAAAAGGTTAGTGTTTTAATGGACCATATGAAAGACCAAAATCGGGTGCTTTTTTAATAGTTTTATTGATATATTTTTTTGCTAATATAACTGCTTCTTTAATATGCTTTCCTTTTGCTAAAAAAAAGTCACTGCGGTAGAATAAGTACAACCTGTACCATGTTTGTTAGAAGATAAAATCCTATCATTTTTAAATTTGTAGATTTTATTATTAAAAAAGCAAATATCTATAATTTTTTTTCTTTTTAATTCGTTTCCCTTAATTAAAACATTGATATTATATATTTGAAATATTTGCTTGGATGCATTTATCATGTCATCCTCACTTTTGATTTTTGATTTCAATAATAATTCGGCTTCTGAAATACTTGGAATGATGAGATTAGAAAAAGTCATCAATTTTTTTTGAATTTTAAAATAATCTATTTTTGATAAAAATTTAAATCCAGTTGTAGATTTAAATATTGGATCAATAACAATTGGGATTTTTAGTTTATCAAAATATTTTTTTAAGATCTGTGGGGTCTTAATATTTGTTACTAGACCTATTTTTATAGCATCAATATCATAATCATTTAAAAGGCAACTTATCTGTGAAGAAATTAAACCATTTGAAATATTAGAAATTTTTAACACTTTTTTGGAATTTTGAGCAGTAATATTTGTAAGAACATTTAAACAATAACCTCCTAACGACTGTATGGTTTTTATATCAGCTTGAATTCCTGCACCACAAGAACAATCACTTCCAGCTATCGATAAAATTTTTAAATTTTTAAATTTCATTTATGACTTTTGTAATATCACTTATTATTTTATTTAATGAACTTTTTTGATAAGTCTGAACCATAACCCTTAGTTTATTTTCTGTACCTGACTTCCTGATCAACAATGAACCTTTCCTTTTAATTTTATTTTTTATTTTTTCCATATTTGATATGAATTTTGTATTTTTTAAAATATCAAGATCTTTTAATTCAAAATTCAACAACTTTTGAGGTACTGATTTATATCCATCCAGAATTTCGTCTATTGTTTTGTTTTCTAACTTTATTATAAGTAGTATTTGAAGAGCGCTTAAAATTGCATCACCTGATTCAGATATGTCTTTAAATATTATATGACCAGATTGTTCACCACCAAGATTACATTTTTTTTCTTTCATTTTTTTTACAACATATCTATCACCCACATTGCATTGATAGAGTTTAATATTTTTTCTTAAGAGAAAGTTTTTAAGCCCTAAATTAGACATTTTTGTGGTAACTATCCCGCCACCTTTAAGTTTTCCTAATTTTAAAAGACTTGTTCCTATAATAGCCAATATCTTATCACCGTCTATAACTTTGCCTTTAGAATCTATAACTATTAGTCTGTCAGCATCTCCATCGAAAGCAAATCCTAAATTAGCGTTTTCTTTCAAAACTTCTTTTTTTAGATTATTTAAAAATAATGATCCACAATTCTTATTAATATTCTTACCATTAGGTTTATTAAAGATAGTTTTGAAATTAATATTAAAATATTGGAATATTTCCGGAGCAATTTTATATGCAGCTCCATTAGCACAATCTAAAATAATCTTTAAATTTGAAAAATCCATAGTTTTTGGAAAAACTCTTTTAATACTGTTTTTATATTCTTTAAAATCCGAATTATATTTTATTATTCTTCCGATTTGTTTTTTTTCAACTAATTCTGGCAATACAAATCTTTCAATCATTTTTTCAATTTTAAGTTCATCTTTATCACTTAATTTTTCTCCATTATTTTTAAAAACTTTTATACCATTATCATAAAATGGATTATGTGATGCAGAAATCATGATACCCAAATTACACTTAAGCTTTTTAGTCATAAAAGAAATTATTGATGTAGGAGTGGGTTCAAAAATTATGCAATCAATTCCAATTGATAAAAAACTTGATACCAAAGAGGCTTCAATCATATCGCAGGAAATTCTGGTATCTTTACCAATTAAGACTTTACAAGATTGTTTTGAATTTTTCTTTATATACTTTCCAAGTGAATAAGCTAATTTCTGAATGAAATCTTGAGTTATAGGATGCTTATTTGCCAGACCCCTAATACCATCTGTTCCGAAGAATTTTTTCATTAATTATCTATGTGGTTTAATATCTCTAAAGCTTGTTTTGTTTCAAATACGTCATGAACCCTATAGATTTGTACACCTTGGTAAAATGAATGTAAAGCCACAGATATAGAACCTGCCAATCTTTCTTTTGGAGCAGCTTGACCAAAAATATTAGATATAAATCTTTTTCTAGATGCACCTAACATTATTGGACAACCAAGAGAGTGAAATATTGAAATATTTTTTAAAACTTCAATATTTTGTCTGCAAACTTTACCAAATCCTATTCCAGGATCAATGATTATATTTGAACGCAAAATTCCGTTCTTGATACAAAATTCAATTCTTTCTTCTAAATAATCATAAATATCTAATAAGAAATTTTTATAAACATGATTCATCATAGTTTTGGGATTACCTGGCATATGCATTAAAATAACAGGCTTTCTAAATTCCTTTATTACATCAACGCTGTCCTTACTGTTCGTGAGAGCACTAACATCATTAATTATTGAAACACCTGATAATAAACCTAATTTCATTGTCTCAGAATTTCGTGTATCAAGAGAAATATTTATCTTGTTTTTATGCAAATATTGAATTATGGGCATTGTTCTTAATATTTCATCATTAACACGAACTTTATTTGCACCTGGCCTGGTTGATTCTCCCCCAACATCAATGAAATCTACTTTATTTTTAACCATTTCATGCGCACTATTAGTTGCATGGTCTATAAGTACATGATCTCCTCCATCTGAAAAACTATCAGGAGTAACATTAAGAATTCCAAATATATAGTAATTTTTTTTTTTAAAAGGTTTTTTGTTTAAAAGCGTTCGTTTTGAAGTTAACCTTGTTAGAATATTTAATAAATTTTGATTTTTTTTTTTTTTCTACTAACTCAAGGAACTTTTCAACAGACATTGACTCTTTAATAATTGTGTTAGTCTTTTCTATAATTTCTATTTTAGTAAAGTATCTGTTACCACCTGCTAGTCTAATGGCTTTACTTTGTTTTTCTAAACATTTTCCTTCTTGCTTTCCTAAGAAACCATATGGTCTAATATAAATTTTTTTTTTAGGTTTCAACTGAGATTGACTAAGAACCAATAGCAGGTTCAGGATTTATTCCTATTTTTTTTGATTTAACTTTTCTTTTGTCACTTCTTGGAATTGAGGTTTTCTTTGAATTGATATCAATGTCATCGTTAATTTTGATCTTTTTACCTTTGATAAGATCATTAACCTCTGCCCCGCTTAATGTTTCATATTCGAGTAAAGCGTTAGCCAATGAATGCAAGTGTTTAATATTCTTCTTCAGTACTTTTCTCGCATGTTTTTCGGCATTATCAACTAATAATCTGATTTCTTCATCGATAAGCTTGGCTGTTTCATCTGACATAGTTTTGCTTTGTGTAACAGATCTTCCAAGAAAAACTTCTTCTTCATTTTCTGAATATCTAAGGGGGCCTAACCTATCACTCATACCCCATTCAACTACCATCGCCCTTGCTTTATTAGTTGCTTGTAAAATATCATTAGAGGCTCCCGATGTAATATTTTCCTTACCAAATATAATTTCTTCGGCTACTCTTCCGCCAAAAATCATAGCAATTTTTGCTTTCATTTCTGTTTTAGATTCTGAATACCTGTCTCTTTCAGGTAAATTCATTGTTACCCCGAGAGCTCTTCCACGAGGAATAATCGTGACTTTGTGAAGCGGATCATTTCCAGGCGTAAAAATACCCACAAGGGCATGTCCGGCTTCATGATAAGCTGTTAATTCTTTTTCTTTGTGAGTCATAACCATTGAACGTCTTTCAGCTCCCATGAGTACTTTATCCTTAGCGTCTTCGAATTCTCTCATAGTCACAAGTCTTTTATTCTTACGTGCAGCTAGCAATGCTGCTTCATTAACTAAATTTGCTAAATCAGCTCCAGAAAAACCAGGTGTTCCCCTTGCTATTACTTTCACGTCAACATCTGGAGATAACGGTAACCTTTTGATATGAACATTAAGAATTTTTTGTCTTCCCTGAATATCAGGGTTAGGAACTACAACTTGACGATCAAATCTACCAGGTCTTAATAAAGCAGGATCAAGAACATCTGGTCTGTTAGTGGCCGCTATTAATATAACTCCTTCAGCTGCATCAAAACCGTCCATTTCAACTAGTAACTGATTTAAAGTCTGTTCTCTTTCATCATTTCCACCGCCTAAACCAGCTCCGCGATGTCTACCAACAGCATCAATTTCATCAATAAAAATAATACAAGGTGCACTTTTCTTTCCTTGATCGAACATATCTCTAACTCTGCTAGCACCAACCCCTACAAACATTTCAACAAAGTCAGAGCCCGAAATGGTAAAAAAAGGTACATTTGCTTCACCAGCTATTGCACGCGCAAGTAAAGTTTTACCAGTTCCTGGAGGTCCAATGAGTAAAGCGCCTTTTGGAATTTTACCACCCAACCTTTGAAACTTTGATGGATCTTTTAAAAATTCTACTATTTCTTCAAGTTCAGCCTTTGCTTCATCAATACCAGCAACATCAGCAAACGTTACTCTATCTTTTTTTTCATTTAACAACTTAGCTCTAGACTTACCAAAACCCATTGCTCTTCCGCTACCAGACTGCATTTGTCTCATAAAGAAAATCCAAACACCAATGAGTAAGAGCATAGGAAACCATGATATTAAAACATCTAAAAATGTCGGAGAGTTGCCTTCTGGAGGAATAGCTATTATCTCGACATTATTTTTCTCTAATTTATCAATCATGTTTAAATCACCAGGAGTGAAAGTAGAAAATGAAGAGCCATTTGAATAAGTGCCAAATATAGTGTTTCCTTTAATTTTTACAGAAGCGACTTGGCCCTTTTGAACTTCACTTAAAAATTGCGAGTAGGAAATATTGACTTCTCTTTCCTGCCTATCACCACTTTGAAAGAAGTCTAACGCCAGGAAAAGAACAAATCCTATTAATGCCCAAATTGCTATATTTCTAAGAGTGTTGTTCAATTGATTATCCTTAACTATTATATAATTATTTATTTAATAAGCGCAATATTAATAATTAAAAATTATTATTAACAAGTTCAACCCTTGAATCAAAATAAATTTTTATACCCATTTTTTTAAATTCTTCTTTTTTTGATAAATATGGAATTAGTTTTTTACTTTTAATTTTTATTATCGGTAATGATTTTATTATTTCAAAAGGAATTTTGTTAATTTTATCATCGCAACATATTTTCAGATCAGGCCAATTTTTTTCGTTAATGCAACTACATAAAAAATTATTTTTGGTTGATGAAATCAAAAATCTATTATCCCACCAAACGTTTTCATTTTTTTTACAAATTAAACCTAAATTCATATTAATTTGAGTTTTTTGACTTTCTCTAAAAATATAAATAACGTCATCTTTAACTTTAATAACTGAAGAATGGAGAGTTTTTGTCGTATTTTTATTAGAACTGAAGAGTTGCAAAATATTTTTAACAGACTTTTTTGTAGGTTGAAAAAACTTACCAGAATTTGTTGAAAGGATTTTTTTTACTAAAATTATCCTTAATTTTTCATTCAATTTTAGCAAATCTTTCTTGTAAATTTTAAAAACACCCCAAGGAAAAAAGACTAATTTTTTTATAAAAAATAAAGATAATTGATTTTCAATTTCTTCTCTTTTTTTTTTTTCTTTGTAAATATTTTCAATTATTTTCTGTTTAAAAGTATTATTTTTTTTTTTTAAATAGTTTCTTACTCTTACTCTTTCAAATTTAAAATTATTATTATTAGGATCATCAATTACTTTAATTTTAAAGTACGAACAAGTATCAATTAATCTTTTTTTTTCAAAACTTAATAAAGGTCTAATTATTCTTAAACCCTGTATTTCTCTCACAGCTGGTATTGAAGATAAACCAATCATATTAGATCCCCTTGAGGACCTCATACAAAAAGTCTCTAAGTTATCGTCTAAATGATGTGCTACTAAGAGATGAAAAATTCTCATTTTGCGGCACTCATTAAGTATAAGATTATAACGATTTATCCTTGCCAAAGACATAAATTTTGATGATAAAACTTCATGTTTCCATCTTAAAATCTTACATGAAATACCTTCTTTAATGGCAGTTGATTGAACCTTAATTGCAGATTTCAAGGAATCCTCTCTAAGATTATGATCGACTGTAAAAGCTATTAGTTTTCCATTTTTTTTTTTTACCCATTTTTTTGCTAGAAACATTAAAGCAAAACTATCACTTCCCCCGGAAAGTGCTAAACCAATTTCAGGGTTATTTTCAAATTTAGCTATCTTATCCAATTGAGTTTCAAATTCATTTGATGAGATTGGTTTTAATTCATTAATCACTCTTCAATACAGTTTAATTTTTTTCTTTCTTTATTAGCTCTATCAATAACATTCGCAGCACCTTTAGGATATTTTGATAACAACTCTAAAAATACATTACAAGCCTCTTTTTTTTGATCAAGGTTGGAAAATGATAAACCCAATTTAAGCATATTGTCCGGTCCTTTAATAGAATCTGGGTATTTTTTTAAGCCCTCACCAAACTCGAGAATAGCTTGATTAAAATCTTTTTTTGCATAATAAACTTCACCAAGCCAATATTGGATATTAGGCATTAAATCTTCAGGATTTAGTAACTTTAAATTTTTTAACTCACTTAAAGCCTCATCATATTTATTTCGCCATAATAAATCTATGGCATTCGAATATTGTTCCTTAGGAGATTTATTTTTTTCACTTACTTTATTTTGTTTAAGAGTGAAATTTTTGATTTCTTCAGGTTCAAAATTTTGATTATCTTGATTTTTATCGATTTCTTCTTGATTATTTATTTGTTTTGTTGAGATTTCAGAAATACCGTTCAACAATTTATTAAGTTTATTTTCTATGTCAGAAAATCTAATATCCAAGTCATTATTAATTAGATTTATCTTATCCTCAATTAACTGGATTTTATTTTCTAGTACTTCGTTCTTTCCAAAGTTATTTTTACTTTCGGTTTCAATTTGATCAAGCCTTGATTCATTTCTTGATATATAACCTGAAGTTAGATTTTCTCCAGCATTACCAAACTGATTTTTTTGAAGATCTTCAATATTTCTTTCTAATCTATCTAACCTGTCAAGCAGATCATCAGAATCTAAATTTTGAGAATTTAAAAAATTGAGGTTAATTAAAAATAAATAAATAAATAAAGTTGTTTTATTAAAAAAAAGATTAAAAAGGGCCGCATAAAAATTACGACCCTTCACAAAAAGGAAATTATTCACCAATTATTGTTACAACTCTTCTGTTTTCAGCCCATGCCTCAGCAGTACTACCCTCGGCGGCTGGCCTCTCCTTACCGAAACTTCTAGTTTCAATTCTGGAAGCGTCTACACCAAAAGAGATTAAAAAATCTTTAACAGCATTAGCTCTTCTTTCTCCTAAGGCTAAATTGTACTCTCTAGTACCTCTCTCGTCGCAATGACCTTCTAATCTTATATTAAATCCTGGTGTGCTATTCAACCAATTTGCTTGAGATTCAAGCGTACGAGCTGCTACCGCACTCACATTATGTTTATCAGTATCAAAAAAGACTCTATCTCCAATTTCACGCTGCAGATAATTCTGTAGGCTACTAGAATCGGTTGAAGCGATGTTATTTAAATTAGCATCGCTTGACCCTGATCCAGTAGTTTCACAACCAGCTAATATAAACAATCCAGCTACAAGTAAAATATAATTTTTTTTCATGAATAATTCCTTAATAAGTTAACTTTTATTTTTTTACCCCTTAGTTACTACAAAGTCAATAATTTATACAATAGATATTAAGTTTAATTTATGGAAGAAGTCCAGACCAAGCAGGATCTGAAGCGTCTGAGGGAGTGATTAGTTCTCTAAGATTATTTCCTGTAAGATCAATTATTTTGATTTTTGGAGATGATATATCATTTTTGGATTTTTTAAACTGACTGTAAAAAGCTAACACTCTTCCATTTGGCGACCATGTTGGACCTTCGACTAAATATGATTTATAAACAACTCTTTCACCTTTACCGTCAGCAAACATCACTCCAATATAAAACTCACCTTGTAAAAATTTAGTAAAAGCAATTATATCTCCCCTTGGTGACCAAACTGGAGTAGCATACCTGCCATCTCCAAAACTTATTCTTTTTTTTTTCTTAGTTTTGAGATTCATTGAATATAATTGTTGTGAACCGCTTCTATCAGATTCGAATACAATAAATTTCCCGTCTGGAGAATATGATGGTGCTGTGTCAATGCCTCGATTTGTTGTAAACCTTTTCAATTTTCCAGATTTTAAAATCATCTCATATATGTCAGAATTTCCATCCTTAGCTAAACTCATTATAATTTTTTTACCATCAGGAGAAAATCGCGGAGAAAAAGTCATACCTGGAAAATCTCCTAATACCTTCTGAAAACCAGTATTTAGGTCGAGTAAATACACTCTCGGAGCCCCTTTATGATACGATAGATAAGCTATTTTTTGAGCTGCAGGCGAAAATCTTGGAGTTAATGTTAAATACGAACCATCAGTTAAAAATTTATGATTAGCTCCATCTTGATCCATAATAGCTAATCTTTTTTTTCTATTTTTCTTCTTACCAGATTCAGATATGTAGACAATTCTACTATCAAAATAACCAGACTCTCCAGTGATTCTTTGATAAATTATATCTGATATTACGTGAGATATTCTTCGCCAATTAGTTTTTGTTGTCGTAAGTTGTTGAGCAATTAATTGTTTTTCGGTTAAAACATCCCATAACCTGAACTCCAATCTTAACTGATTATTAGGTAAGAGTAATATTCTTCCATGAACTAGTCCTTGTGCCTCGGTAATTCTCCAGTTTGAAAAAATAGGTTTTTTGTTAAAGTCTAAATTATTTTCAATTAATACTTCCCTAGAAAGCATTTTGAATAAACCAGACCTTTCTAGATTATTATTTATTACATTGTTTATATCCTGTGAGATTTTTTTTGTATCTGAATCTTTAGTGTTAAATTCAGTTATTGCCAAGGGAATAGGATCAATATTCCCCTCAGTTATATCAATTACAAGTTCGGCATTAACATTTCTATTTAATATAAAAATTAAAAAAAATATTAAAATCTTAATCATTTTTTCAGACCTTGCATAATAATTGGATCAAAATTTAGAGTCATATTTTTCCAAGACTCATATTTTTTTGATGGCACTTTGATTTTTTTACAACCTGGATGCCTTACTGCTCGCATTGCTCTTTCTGCAGCTGATCTGTAAAATGGATTACTCATATTTCCTCCTCCAATTAATTTGGCGTCTAAAACATTACCATCTACATCTAATGTTAGTTTAATCAATACTTGAAGTTTATCAATATTTTTTGAACCACTGGGAGGATTCCAACATGAAGCAAACTGCCTTCTTATCAAATCTTTTTCGCTTATTGAAACTTTATCTGATGAAACTTTTGATTCAATATTTTTTTCTATTTCTTTTTTATCTTCTAAATCAACTTTATTCTTATTTTTACTTATCTTTTCAATTGATTTTAATATCGATGCGAGTCTATCTTCTTTAATTACTTCCTTATTTTTTATTTTCTTTTTAACTATTTTTTTTTCTGCAAATTCTGGGGGTTTAGGTTTAGATTTTGGTTCGGGAGGCACAAAAGTTTTTTTCTTTTCTTCAACTTTATTAGCAGTATTTTTTTTGACAGTTGTCTTTTTCGAAATTTCTACTATTTCAATTGGAATCTCTGTATAAATTTGGTTTCTATTCAAGTTAAAAAAATTCATAAAAAAGAATAAAGAAAATACTATTGAAATATGGAAGAAAATAGATTTTATAAAACCAAAAAACATATTTCTAAAATTTATTTTAATTTAGTAACTAAGGCTACCTTTTTGAAACCCGCTTTGTTTATAGTTCCCATAAGTTTGATAACTTGTCCATAGTTTAAATCTTTATCTCCTCTTATGTAAATTTTCAGGTCTTCATTTAGTTTTTTAAGTTCAAATAATTTTTTTATAAGTTCTTCTTCATTGATTTTTTTTTTTTGTAAAAAAATATCACCATTTTTTTTTAAACTAATAGTTACAGGCTCTTTTTTTTCTGAAATAACTTTAGCTGTGCTTTCTGGGAGATTAATCTTAATACCGGTTGTCAATAGAGGTGCAGTTATCATAAAAATAACTAAAAGAACAAGCATTACATCAACAAAAGGTGTTACGTTTATTTCAGAAATTGGTTCTCTCTTTTTTCTTGATTGCCCTATTTTAATAGCCATTTGATTATCTATTCTTTGTATACTTCTTTTGAAATTATTATCATCATTTCACCTGAAAAAAGGTCAACTCTATTTCCAAATCTAAATATTAAATCATTAAATTTATTATAAGCTAAAACAGCTGGGATTGCAGCAATTAAGCCTAATGCCGTTGCAAATAGGGCTTCAGCAATTCCTGGAGCAACAACTGCTAAGCTTGTGTTTTGTGACACTCCAATTGCAGTAAAACTGTTCATAATTCCCCAGACGGTTCCAAATAATCCAATAAAAGGTGCCGTAGATCCAACAGAGGCTAAAAAATTCATATTCTTTGATAATTTGTTTATTTCTCTTTCAGCAACAATCAACATTTCCTTTTCAATTCTGTCACAAAAATTTCTTTTAAAATCGTTATTACTTAAATTGTTGGTAATTGCAATTCTTTTGAAATAGGACATTGCAGATAAAAAAATAGCTTCCATCGGATGAGAAGCCTGATTTCCAAATTTTTTGGATAACTTTTGCAAAGAATCTGCTGAGTAAAAATCTTCTTCAAAATTATCAGACACTTTAGACAAACTTTTAAGTTGTGTATATTTTGCAAAAATAATTGTCCACGACCATACTGAGGCAAAAATAAGTAAGACTATTACTGATTTTACTACAATATCAGCTTCCAAGAAAAGCGAGAAAATAGAAAAATCATTTGAACCCTCATCTAAGATAATCTTTTCAATAAGTTCAGGTTTTCCATTACCAAGATTTTCGTCCATTATTTTTTATACTATTTTAATTTTACTTAGGCTAGTCAATAAATCAGATTGCATTTTTTCAGGTTTTCCAGATTTTTTATTAATATACGCGAGTTTGACTGACAGACTAGAATACACTTCATTATTTTTTATAAGATCTTGATCAAGATTTAAAGTTACATTCTTAATATTTACAAACCTTGTGCAAATTTCAATTTTATCAAACAACTTTAATGGTTTTTTATATACAACTTTTAATTTGCTGACCACAAAAAATGAATCGCCATTTACAAAATTTTCAATTTTTTTATTTAAAACTTTTTTAAGCATTTCTGCTCTACCTCTTTCAGCAAATTTAAGATAAGCTGCATGATATACGTTTCCAGTTGAATCTGTATCTTCATAGTAAACATTTGCAAAAAATTTAAATAAATTTTTCATTATTAATTATTATTACTCATCAAATGAGCGGATCCTTTATTTGTAATCACTCTACCCCTAGATGTTCTTTGAACTAAACCTTGTTTTATTAAATATGGCTCAACCACATCCTCAATTATATCTTTTTCTTCTAATAATGCTGCACATATATTCTCTATACCAACTGGTCCACCATTGAAATTATCTAATATACATTTCATGTATATTAAATCCATGGCGTCTAAACCTAAAACGTCAATTTCTAATTTTTTTAAAGATTCTTTAACCAGCTTTAAATTTATACTTTCCATATTGTCGACTACCGAAAAATCAATTATTCTTTTTAATAATCTTATAGATATTCTTGGAGTACCTCTTGATCTTATTGCTATTTCCAAAGCAGCCTGCTCTTCAATTTGAATATCTAAACTTTCCGCTACTTTAATTATTATTTTTTTTAAATCTAATGGGTTATAAAACCCTAGTTGAAGAGGAATACCAAATCTGTCTCTCAGGGGTCTAGACAACATTCCTAATCTTGTTGTAGCACCAATAAGTGTGAATTTTTCAATTGAGATCTGCATTACCCTAGCTGCAGGTCCATTGCCGATAACATAGTCACATTTAAAATCCTCCATCGCAGGATATAGTGTTTCCTCAATTACAGGTGACAACCTATGAATTTCATCTATGAATAAAATATCGCCAAATGATAGATTACTTAAGAGTGTTACTAAATCCCCTTTTTTAGAAAATGCTGGGCCAGAACTAATGTGTATGTTTACATTTTTTTCTAGTGACACAATATTTGCTAATGTAGTTTTTCCGAGACCAGGCGGGCCATAAAGGATAATGTGGTCTAGACTTGAGTTTTGTTTCACAGAAGAAGCGATAAAAGTTTTTAAATTTGACTTCAAGATATCTTGCCCCACAAAATCATCTAGTCTTTTCGGCCGCAAACTAAATTTTTTTTTATCCTCATCAATTTCTTTTGGTAGCGTAATTTTTTTTTCAGACATATAGTTTTATTTTGATTGTATTTTTAATATTTTTAATGCTAAAGGAATCAATTCTTCAAGCTCTTTGTTTTTATTTTCACTAATAATTTGTCTTGTAACGTCTTCAGCGATTTTGCTATGATAACCTAAATTTATGATGCAAGAGTACAAATCATCAAACAAAGTTTTAGCTTCGTCGGAAACAAAAAAAGTTGAGGTTTTGAATAACTTTTCGTCACTAACTTTATCCTTAAGTTCAGTTATAATTCTTTGAGCAAGTTTTTTTCCAATGCCGGAGATTTTTATGAAATTAGAAAGGATATCGTTTCTCAACGAATTAATTATTTCTTCACTTTGCAGTTCAGAAATAACATTTAATGCCATTTTTCCTCCTACTCCTTGAACTTTAATAAGATCTTCAAAAATTTGTTTTTCTTTTAAATCTAAAAAACCAAATAGCAATCTACTATCTTCTCTTATTATTTCAAATATGTTGATTATTAACCTATCTCCAATGTTTTTCAATTTTTTTATGTCTCTTGAAGTTATTAAGATTCTATAAATAACTCCATTAACATCAATATCAACAGAATCAGGATTTATATTTTCAATATTACCTTTAAATTTAACTATCATTGCTTTATTTTAATTGAAAACTTTAAATAGAAGGCATGACATAGTGCCACAGCTAATGCATCAGATGAATCTTCGTTCATTATATTTATCTCTGGAAAAATAAACTTTATCATTTTAAATATTTCACTTTTAGAGGCATGTCCATGTCCAGCTATATTTTTTTTTACTTCATTTGGTGAATACTCGCCTACAATAATTTTTTCTTTTGCTAAAGCCAACATTATCACTCCTCTTGCTTGACCCAGTAAAAGAGAACTTTTTGCATTATTGTTCACAAAAACTGTTTCAACAGCAGCATAATCAGGTGAAAATTTTAATATAATTTTTCTAACATTAATAAAAATATTTTCCAATCTTTTTGGCATAGGTAAATTTTTATTAGTATTAATAAAACCGTTAGCTAAGTGAGCTTTTTTGTCATTTAAGAGTTCAATAATAGCCCAACCTGTTTTATTTAAACCAGGATCTAATCCCAAAATGATTTTTTTTTCATTTTTCAACTTATTTTTTCCATTAATTCTTCATTAATGTCAAAATTTGAAAAAATATTCTGAACATCATCTAATTCTTCAAGCTTTTCTATCAAATTTAGTAACTTTTCAGCATCATTTTCATTAATATCAATTAGTTCTTTAGCTTTCCATTCAAGACTAGACGATTTAGGAATGTCGTATTTTTTTTCAAAATTTTCTAGTATATCATGAAACGTTTGAAGACTTGTTTCTATTTCATAAATTCCATCATTTTCGTTTAAATCTAAAACTGACAACGTAGATGAAAATTCAAATAAACTTTCGAATGAGTCAATGCTTTTTGGGTACATTATTACTCCAACTTTTTGAAATAGATGCTTGACCGAGCCAGAGTTGCCTAAATTTCCATTTGACTTGTTAAAAATTGTTCTTATTTCAGATGCACTTCTATTCTTGTTATCAGTATATACTTCAATTAGTATCGCTGCGCCACCAGGACCAAACCCCTCGTAAATAATCTCCTCAATTTGATTCTTTGACGAATTATCAGATTGTTTTTTTATAGCTTTGTCAATTGAATCTCTAGTCATATTTGCAGCTAAAGCATTATTAACCGCCGAACGCAATCTGGGGTTACTATTTGGGTCGGGCAAACCTAATTTAGCGGCAACAGTAATTTCTCTTATTAAACGTGAAAATAATTTAGCTCTTTTTTTATCTTGTGCACCTTTTCGATGCATAATATTTTTAAATTTGGAATGCCCTGCCATGATTACTTCCCTATCTTACCACCAAGTAGCAATTGTTCAAAATTGTCTACTTTAAAAGAATTTTTGTTAATATTCATCAAAATACCGCAAAATGAAGCTTCTCCTTCTGCTGGTTGATGCCTTATTTTCAAATGTTTATTTCTAAATCTTTTTAGAGATATTAGTTTGTCCATACCAACTACAGAATCATAGTCTCCGCACATTCCTATATCTGTATGAAAAAACGTGCCCTTTTCCAATATTTGCATATCGGCGGTAGGTATATGTGTATGGGTACCAACCACGGCGGTAACTTTACCATCTAAAAAATGCCCAATTGCCATTTTTTCAGATGTTGCTTCTCCATGCACATCAACAACTATTAGTATTTTATTTCCAAAACTTTTTATTTCTTCTAACAATTCTTCTAATACTCTAAATGGATCATCTAGTGCTTCCATAAACAATCTACACATAATATTTATTACAGCTATCTTGATTCCACAGCTTGTTACAAAAATACCAAAACCTTTTCCTGGGGTATTAATTGGATAATTATGAGGTCTTAAAAGTCTTTCGTCTCTTTCAATATGAGAAATTATTTCTTTTTGATCCCATATATGATTACCACTTGTTATTACATCTACACCTAAATCATAAAAAAAATGACATATGTTTTTATTTATTCCAAATCCTCCTGCAGCGTTTTCGCCATTTAAAATAATAAAATCTATTTCTTTATTTTTTTTTAATTTCGGAAGGAACTTTTCAACAGCGTCTCTACCTGATTTTCCTACTACGTCACCACAAACTAAAATCTTCATTATTGAATCAATCTTGTTGGAGTTAAAATTGCATTTAATTTTGCATCATGTTTTTCAGAAAAAAAAATATCAGTTTCTTGTTCATCAAAGGCAACACCAAGACTGAAAAAATCTTTTTTGTTTAATAATGAAATCGTTCTATCATAAAACCCACCACCGTATCCAAGCCTATATTTTTGGGCATTAAAGGCTAAGAGTGGTACTATTAGAAAGTTAGGGTAAATAATAATTTTATTATCAGGAATATAAATTTTATATTTTCCTAAGATCAATTTTTGATCTTTTACCCAAAGTTTAAATACAAGTGGCTTATTTTTTTCAATCACCACAGGTAATGATATATCATTTCCATTGTTTTGAATTTTTTTTAAAGATGGTTTGATATTTACTTCAGATTTTGTTGGAAAATACGCACCCAGACATTTCTTTTTTGAATCCAAATAATCAAAAAGTTTTTGATTTATTAACTCTTCTTTTTTTTTCCTGTGAGCTATTAGTTCCCTCACTTTTGTATATCTTTTTCTTAATATTATTTTTTTTTCTAAATTACACATTAATCTAAAAATTTCTCTAATTCATCAAGCAAAGATTCAATTTTTTTTGTTTTGTCTTGTTGGTCATTTAATTTGGATAGGGCCTCATTCGATTCACTTGCTAACAACAAAGATACCATCAGAAGTTTTTTTGATCTTGAAATATTAATTTCATCCTCAAAAATATTCATCTTATCATTAACAATATCCGCAGCTTTTTTCAACTCCTCTTCTTCACCCTCTTCACATTCTAGAGAATATTTCTCATTATCAATTATTATTTTAATTTCAGGCATCTATTTTCTTTCCAATCTTGTAATAACTCTCTCCAACAATTCATTGATTTCAATTAATATTTCCTTAGGTATTTGATTATTTTTAGAGTTATTACTTGAAGAAGATTCTTTTTTTTTAGCTTTAGCTAAAATATTGTCTAACTTTAAAATTATTTTATCGAGTGACATTTATTCATCATTGTTCTAAGTTTGTTATAAATATTTTACACAAAGTCTTTACAAAAATCTAATTTCTATTAAATCAATAATTATTATATTTAAAAGTAAGAAAAAAAATGAAAATAGCTATTAATGGATTCGGACGGATTGGAAGATTGACTTTAAGAGCTTTTTTAGAAAAA
>MDTG01068821.1_pt1 | contig 33226 bp, 29 predicted proteins | sample 811421 | NCBI WGS metagenome assembly MDTG01 (sample SAMN05326645, study PRJNA326480) | marine metagenome | isolation source: seawater | place: Pacific Ocean: South East | collected 2011
TCGGGGCATGGCGCAGTCTGGTAGCGCATCTGCTTTGGGAGCAGAGGGTCGGCGGTTCAAATCCGTCTGCCCCGACCAATTTTTAGGCAATAAAGCGCTCGTAGCTCAACTGGATAGAGCATCGGCCTTCTAAGCCGAGGGTTGCAGGTTCGAGTCCTGCCGAGCGCGCCATCTAGTTAAGTTGTATATATTAAACAAAGTTATCTATAATGGATGTGTTTTAAAAGTTATGGTGGGCGTAGCTCAGTTGGTAGAGCCCCGGATTGTGATTCCGGTCGTCGTGGGTTCGAGCCCCATCGTCCACCCCAATTTATCTTTCTCGCTTAATCCAAATGATAATTTGAATGCCTCATCAAAGTGAGATAAAAGTATTAACTTAGTTAACTAGCAAACCTATGAAATTTAGATACTATTAAATTAATGATGATAAAAAGGTAGCAAATTTGACTCAAGATAACCCTAAGAGCAATTTCCATTGGTATCTCTTACAGACCAAATTTAGGCAAGAAAGAAAAGCATCCCAAGAGCTAGAGCAGCAGAATATTAAAGTTTTCTTACCTCTTTATAGATCCGAAAAAATAATAAAAGGGGTGAGGGTTAAAAAAGAAGAGCCGCTATTTTCAAGATATCTTTTTATCGAACTTGATATCAAAAATACCAATTGGACATCTATAAGATCAACACGAGGTGTCAGTAAATTTGTTGAGTTTGGTAACGGCGCCAGTATCGTTGATCCTCTTATCATAGAGAGCTTGCGTAATATTGAATCGCAACCTGAAGAACATTGTTTGACACGCGGTGAAAAAGTTAGAGTGGTAAATGGTGCATTCAAGGGTCTAGAAGCAATTTATCAAGCTGCCGATGGTCTAGCTAGGTCATATATTTTGATGGAATTAATGCAGCAAGATCAATACATAAGCATTGATAATCAACTTATAGATAAAATATAGCATGACAATTTAATGGCTGACTAAAAGAGTTTCTTAATCAATTTTAGCTTTTTAATTGAACGTGCATTCAACATCAATACTGGTTAATATATAAAATTAACAATAGTGAGTTTACTTTATGGTTAGTAACGATAGTTCGCAAAAAAATATTGGCTACGATGATGAAATTGACCTAAAAGAACTATTTACCGTTATCTGGGCTCATAAAAAATTTATTATTTTGTTAACCGCTTGTTTTGCCTTTACTTCGGTTTTATATTCCTTAACATTAAAAAATTATTATAAATCAGAAGCTGTTTTGAGTGTAGCGGGTGAATCGGGCATGAGAAGTTCTCTAGCGGGACTGGGCAGTTTCGCAACATTAGCCGGTATAAATCTTCCAAAAAGCAGTGCTGGTGATAAAAGTGTGGTCGCTTTGGAAACTATTAGAACCAGGGATTTTCTCAGACATTTAATTACTATTAAGAATATTTTACCATCGATAATGGCTGCTGATAGTTATGATGTTCAGTCAAAAAAAATTAAGTTTAATCCAAAGATATACAATATCACTAATGAAAAATGGGTTAGAAAGCCACCAAAAAATCTAGAGCCTAAACCATCATATCTGGAGGCTCATAAAACTTATTTAAACATGATTTCAGTTGAGCAAGATAAAGCAAATAATTTAATTTCGATTTCTGTTGAACATCTATCACCAATTTTTGCCAAAGAATTACTGGAACTAATCATAAACGAAGTAAACGAAATAATTCGCAGTAAAGATTTGCAAGCCTCTTCTGATGCAATAATGTTTTTAAATAATGAAATCCCTAAAGCGACCTTAATTACCATGAAAGAGGCTATAAATATGTTGGTTCAGTCTCAACTAGAGACGCAAATGCTCTCAAAAGTAAGTAAAGAATATGTATTAAAATTAGTAGAGCCACCTTTTATTCCAGAGGAAAAATCAAAGCCAAAAAGAGCGCTAATCGGCATCTTAGGAGCATTGCTTGGCCTTATGATTAGTCTTGTTTGGGTTCTCGTGCGTCACTATATTTTCTCTAATGAGGACATACAGAATGCTCACAAGCGAGATTAAATATGGTCATCTTGAACACTAATATAAGACTCATACGAGAGTTGTAAAATGAAAATATTGGTAACAGGAGCTGCTGGTTTTATCGGATTTCACCTTACGACTCAACTTTTGGAGTATGGTAATGAAATTATTGGCATAGATAATCTCAATAATTATTATAATCCTACCTTAAAAAAAAGGCGTTTGAATGAAATATCCACACATCCTAATGAGTCCAAGTTCACTTTTATTAAAGCTGATATTGCCGATAGGGAGTTTTTGGAAAATATATTTTCTGAGAATCGATTTGATTTGGTCATTAATTTAGCTGCTCAGGCTGGAGTTCGATATTCATTAGAAAATCCGCATACATATATCGATTCAAATGTAGTTGGTTTTGTTAATATTCTGGAGGGCTGCCGTCAGTCCAGAGTACCGCACTTAATTTATGCGTCTTCAAGTTCTGTTTATGGGTTAAATAGTAGGCAACCATCCCAAATTGATGATCGAGTTGATGAGCCTATTTCTTTGTATGCGGCAACGAAAAAATCCAACGAGTTAATGGCTTATAGTTATAGTCATTTATATGGATTACCCACTACTGGATTACGTTTTTTTACAGTCTATGGACCCTATGGACGACCTGACATGGCTTATTATAAATTTGTGAAATCAATAATTAAGGGCAAAAATATTGATTTGTATAATTATGGCAATATGAAACGTGATTTTACTTATATTTCCGATATTATCGAGTGTGTAATGAGAATTATAAATAGGGTACCGAGTCATAATGATGATAAGTCAGGCGCAACATCAGTTCCCTATCAACTGTATAATATTGGGAGTAATAATCCTGTAACACTAAAGAGATTTATACGTTCGATTGAAAAAGCATTAGGGATAGAAGCTAAAGAGAATTTGATTGCAAATAAACCGGGTGACGTCTCTGAAACACATGCGAGCATTGATGAATTGATTCGAGATATTAATTATCAACCAGAGATTTTACTTGATGAAGGTATTGCGAAATTTGTACATTGGTACAAAGAAGTAGGAATGCAGATCGACAATCAATGACCTTTTCAGAATTATTCATATATTTCTATCTGAGTTTTCAATCTAATTATAGAGGCATATCTATGCAACGGGCACTTTTTAACATCATTACGGTTAGTAAATCATCTATATTTAGATAAGATTTTTTCATCAAAGATCATCCTCAAAATCAGGTGCCTCAATGTCAAAGAATTAATAAAAATAAGTCTTTATATATGGAATTTATTGTTTTTTAAATTTGTATTTTAAAAATTTTATGATATTGTTCATTCCGTGAACACAACTTCAAGTTGTGGGTCAAGTTATTTTGATAATTTTTCAGTACTGAGATTTAACAAGGTCTTGCGGTAGCCTGCCTGAAATAAATATTAATTTTTATTTAGATATATATGAATAGACAAGAACTCGAGTATCGAGCACTAAAGATTTTTGAAGAGCAGCCTAATATAACTCAACGGCAGTTAGCAAAAAAACTAAATATGAGTCTAGGTAAAACTCATTATTTAATTAAATCCCTAATTGAAGTTGGTTGGCTGAAGTTCAGTAATTTTAAACGATCTGATAATAAATGGGGATATTCTTATTTGCTTACGCCGCAAGGTATTATCGAAAAATCAATTCTAACAATAAAATTTTTAGCTTATAAGCAGCAAGAATTTAGTGATTTACAAAAAGAGATTCAGCAACTTAAAGAAGAATTAAAACAAAGCAAAATATCTGATTAAAGATTGTTGAGATGTTAAAAGCAAATAATAAATTGAGTTGTAATAAGACAATATGCTCAATTTTTGATTTTTTAAATATGTACTAAGGTTTAGCTAATGATGAGTTTTTTGGTTCATAATCACTAATAAATCTTAAACTATCTGAGGATACTGTTGATACAGTCATTCCTAGCAGAAAATCTCAGCACTTAACGAAGTCATAAAAATATTTTTATGAGATGACTGTATTGCTAATTAAATTGAATAATTTTAAAAAAATTCTTATAGAATATCTGATCTATGAAAGCAGTATTTTCTATAATTCCCGAAACCTTTAAAGAAATATCTATCAATATTAATTTTATAAGAGCTTAATTATCTTACCTAAAAAAACAAAAATAACTGTGGTTGGATCTGGCTATGTCGGGATGTCTCTTTCAGTGCTTTTGGCTCAACACAGCGATGTTACTGTGCTTGATATTGATGCAGAAAGAGTCAATAAGATTAATAGCAAACAATCCACGGTTGCAGATAAAGAAATTGAATTATTCTTAGTCGAAAAGTCATTGTCTTTGACTGCGACTTTAGACAAACAGGTTGCCTATGAGGATGCCCGATTCATAGTGGTAACAACACCTACCAACTACGACACTGATACCAACTGTTTTGATACCAGTTCAGTAGATGCCGTTGTAAGTGATGCTCTAGAGCTAAATATCGATGCACTTGTGATTATCAAGTCCACAATTCCAGTGGGTCACACAAAATTATTGCAAGAAAGACATGTAACAGACCGTGTTATTTTTTCTCCAGAGTTTTTGAGAGAAGGCCAAGCTCTTAAAGATAACCTCTATCCATCACGAATTATTGTTGGAAGCCAGTCTAAAGCCGCAGTAGAATTTGCGAGCTTATTGCAACAGGGCGCCGAGAAGACGGATGTCGATATACTTTTTATAAAATCTATCGAGGCGGAAGCAGTCAAGTTATTTGCTAATACTTACCTGGCTATGAGGGTCTCATTTTTTAATGAGTTAGACTCATACTCCCTCACTCATGAGCTCGATACGAAGAACATTATTGAGGGTGTTTGTCTTGATGAGCGAATAGGTGATGGTTATAACAATCCTTCCTTTGGTTATGGTGGATATTGCTTACCAAAAGATACCAAGCAATTGCTTACTAATTATGATGATGTTCCGCAGACCCTAATCAAGGCAATCGTATCCTCCAACACCACACGCAAGGATTTTATTGCAGAAGCAATTTTAAAACGAAACCCAAAGGTAGTTGGTTTCTTTCGCTTGGTGATGAAGTCGGGGAGTGATAACTTCCGATCGTCTGCCATTCAGGGAATTATGAAGCGTATTAATGCAAAAGGTCTCGAGGTTGTGGTATTCGAGCCTGAGCTTGATGCTGAAGAGTTCTTTGGCTCAAAGGTAGAGACTGATCTTGACCGATTCAAAAAAATGTGTGATGTAATTGTTGCTAATAGGAGAGCTGATTGTTTGACAGACGTGAGTGAGAAATGTTTCTCTCGTGACCTGTTCGGAGAAAATTAGGCTTACAGTTATGTGTAAGCAATCATTTCTATTATCTTGATATTCTGGATAATCAAAATATTTGAAGTTTAGTTAGTGAGTGACAAGTTATGATTAATAAAAAAAAGCTTGCGATTATTGGCCTTGGTTATGTTGGACTCCCGCTGGCAGTTGAGTTCGCAAAAATCCGCGCTACCATTGGATTTGATACCAATAAGTCACGTATAGAAGAATTAAAATCAGGGAACGACAGTACCCTTGAGGTAGCTAAAACTGATCTAGAAAAAGCTAGTCATTTGAAATTTAGTTGTGAAAGCACGGACCTGAATAACTGTGAGATTTTTATTGTTACCGTTCCAACACCAATTGATGATGTAAATCGTCCTAATTTAATGCCAATTATTAAGGCAAGTGAGATGGTAGCTCAATCTCTTAAGATCGGTGATATTGTCATATATGAATCCACAGTCTTCCCAGGTTGCACTGAAGAGGTGTGTGTCCCTATATTGGAAAGATTATCTGGCCTTACTTTTAACGAAGATTTTTTCTGTGGTTATAGTCCTGAGAGAATTAATCCAGGTGATAAAATAAATACCCTTACTAAAATCACGAAAATAACAAGTGGTTCCACGCCAGAAATTAGCATCGAGATAGATGATCTTTATCAAAGTATAATTGCAGCAGGTACTTTTAGAGCTCCAAGTATCATGGTGGCTGAGGCAGCTAAAGTAATTGAAAATACGCAGCGTGACCTGAATATAGCCCTAGTCAATGAGCTATCAGTGATTTTTGAAAAAATGGATATCGATACTTTAGATGTGCTTGAAGCGGCAGGAAGTAAATGGAATTTTTTGCCATTCAGACCTGGTTTGGTTGGGGGGCATTGCATCGGTGTTGACCCCTATTATTTGACATATAAAGCGGAACAGTTTGGTTATCACCCTCAAGTTATTCTTGCTGGACGAAGAATTAATGATGGCATGGCTCGGTATATGGTAAAAAAAGTTATTCAAAATATGCTTATCAATGGTATTGATGTAACTAAGTCCACCGTGGGAGTTCTAGGTATAACATTCAAGGAGAATTGTCCTGATGTTCGAAGCAGTAAAATAGCAGATGTAGTATCTGAGCTAAAAAATTGGGGTATAAAGACAGTTGTCACGGATCCTTGGGCAGATCCATTGGATGTTAAGACAAGTTATGGGATCACTCTGGGTAAAATCGATAATGATCATCAGGTAGATTCGTTAATCGTTGCGGTAGGCCATGATGAGTTTCGTAATTTAGATCCAAAGGCTCTCAGAGCCCTATGTAGAGGGTCGGCGCCAGTTCTAGCTGACGTAAAATCATTATTCAATAGAAAGGCCCTCAGTGAACTGGGTTTTTCTGTATTTCGGCTCTAGATTTCTCAATCTTATTGTTTCTGTTTAAGGACTTAAATGAAAAAAAATATTGCAGTTATTGGATGTGGTCACTGGGGAAAGAACCTAGTTCGTAACTTCGCTGAACTAGGATCTCTGGCGGCAGTTTGCGACCCTAATGATCGATTAGCTCAATCTTGTGCTAAACAATACAGCGCTGGTAATTTATCTTTTGCAGCAATCTTAGAAAGTCCGGATATTGATGGCGTTGTGCTTGCTGTTCCAGCTCCTCATCATGCGTCTATGGCGTTAGAGGTAATGAATTCTGGAAAGCATGTATACGTTGAAAAGCCGCTTGCGATGGATAAGGTCGAAGCTGAAGCGATGATAGAATCTGCAAAAGAAAATAACGTTCATCTCATGGTTGGGCACCTCCTTCAATACCATCCGGTCTTTATCGCCGTCCGAAGTCTTGTTGATTCAGGAGAACTCGGTTCTTTGAGATATATTTATTCGAATCGCTTGAGTTTAGGGAAGGTACGCTCGGAAGAGGATGTCATCTGGAGTTTTGCTCCACATGATATCTCAATGATTTTGTCTTTAACCGGTCAAGATCCTGAGGTAGTAAGAACAGAATCCTCTAGCATCCTACAAAATGATATCGCAGACACTGCAATAATTCACATGGAGTTTAAATCTGCTCTTAAAGCGCATGTTTCAGTGTCGTGGCTACATCCTTACAAAGAGCAGAAACTTGTTGTTATAGGTGAAGACGCGATGATCGTGTTCGATGATACTAAGCCATGGAAAGAGAAGCTCGCTTCGTATCGTCATGTAGTTAATTCTACTGGAGCACTTCTTAGCCTTGAAAAAGCTGAGGTAGAGTACCATGAAGTCTTGCAGTCTGAGCCTTTGCGTAATGAATGTGAGCACTTTTTAGATGTTGTCCGTGGGAATGTTTTGCCCTTGACCGATGGCGACGAAGGTCTGAGCGTGCTCAAGGTTCTGTCTGCGGCTTCGCTTTCTCAAAGTAAGAGTGAAGCGGTAAGACTGGGGACTCTATGAAGAAAATACACGAAGATACTTTCGTTCATGAGTCGGCCTATGTGGATGAAAATGTATCTATAGGCTCCGGAACTAAGATTTGGCATTTCAGTCATATTTTGTCTAATTGTGATATTGGTGAGGACTGCTCTCTTGGCCAAAACGTAGTTATTGGGCCAAATGTATCTGTGGGTAGTCGAGTCAAAATACAAAACAATGTAAGTGTTTATGAAGGCATTACTCTTGAAGATGGTGTGTTTTGTGGGCCTTCCTGTGTTTTTACGAATGTAAATAATCCACGCTCAGAAATTGTGCGCAAACATGAATACCAGAAGACAAGAGTAAGGCGTGGCGCTTCAATAGGTGCCAATGCAACGATCATTTGTGGTCATAATTTGGGTGAATACTGCTTTATTGCAGCGGGTGCAGTAATTACCAAAGAAGTTCCTGCCTATGCACTGATGGCAGGCACGCCGGCAAAGAGAATAGGTTGGATGAGTAGAGCTGGCGGGCGTCTCGGGGATGATCTAATCTGCCCAATTAATGGAACGGCTTACCGTCTTATTAATCCTGAAAAACTTGAGGAGATTATTTGATGAGCGAATATTCAGCGCCTACCCAATTTATAGACTTGGCGGCTCAGCAAAAATTAATTAGATCGCAATTAGAAGTGGCGATAAAAAAGGTACTCGATCATGGTCAGTATATTATGGGACCTGAGGTTAAAGAGTTTGAGAATCAGCTTTGTGAATTTACCAGAGCTAAACATGCACTGACGTGTGCCAATGGTACGGATGCCTTAGCAATTGTCTTGATGGCTTGGGGTGTAGGGCAGGGGGATGCGATATTTGTTCCATCATTCACATATGTTGCATCTGCAGAAGCGCCCGCCCAATTAGGAGCGACTCCTTTTTTTGTGGATGTTCACGAAGATACATTCAATCTTGACCCAGATAGCTTTAAGCAAGCAATTATCGATTGTCGAAAATTTGGTCTTAATCCTTCAGTTGTAATTGCTGTGGATTTATTCGGTCAGCCGGCCGATATTGATTCCATAACGGAAATTGCTCATAGCGAGGGTATTAAGGTCTTAGTTGATGGCGCACAAAGTTTTGGTGCTATACATCAAGGGCGAAGAGTTGGGTCATTGGGAGATGCTACCACCACTAGCTTTTTCCCAGCGAAACCACTTGGTTGCTATGGTGATGGTGGTGCAGTTTTTACCAACAATGATAACGATGCAGAGATAATTAACTCTATCCGACTGCATGGGAAAGGTGTCGAAAAATATGACAATATTCGTATTGGCGTTAACTCGAGATTAGACACTATACAAGCGGCAATTCTTATAGAAAAGTTAAAGCTATTTGCTGATGAGCTGAGTATGAGAGCTAATGTAGCCTCTAATTATAATTCCAAATTATCTCGCAAATATAGAATTCCTGTATTAGTCAGCGGTAATACAAGTGCATGGGCACAATATACGCTTATTTTAGATAATCGAGATGAAATTCAGGCGAAATTAAAATCAATCGGTATTCCTTCAGTTGTGTATTATCCTCTGCCGCTTAGCCTCCAAAGCGGGTATAAGCATTTTCCTCGAGTTACTGGAGGTGCTTGTATATCTGAACATTTGTCCAAGCATGTTCTGAGTTTGCCAATGCACCCCTATCTTGGTCACGAAGTTCAAAATTATATTATCTCTGAGCTGTTAAAAATTTCATAGTTCCTTAATTCACATGAGTCTTAACAATATTTATTAAATGATATCTAATGCAGAATACCCTAGAAAAAGTCTTTGCTCTCTTGCGTCCAAGTATTGATGCCCACACATTGGGGGTGTCTACGTTTTCCCAGTTACTGGAAGATGTTGGTGTAAAGGTTGTTATTGCTCCAAAAAGTGTCAATGATGCATTGAATGATCTAAACAATGATACCAATTCAGCAATCTTCCAAAGTTTCCTGATCACTAACAAAGTCACAAGTATCGGTGTAAGCTACCGTTTAGATCCAGAAGACGCGCTTACTAATTTTGCTAATATATACAGTAAATTACTAGAGGAAAAATTTCTTCGCGCGGATGGTGGACTTGTTGAAGATTTTTTATTCGCTGGTTTACCTCAAGCATGTCAGATGATTACCGAACATTTCCCTGATATTGTAAAAACGTTTTTAGGAGACGAAAGTTCTGTAGAAATTCTCTCGCTCCTAAATATCCCGAAATCCTCCTGGCCAAAAGACTTGGAGTTTTCTTCAAAATATGATTTAGAACGAGATGAATTTGCAAGAAAACTAATAGAAGCTGGTACTTTTGACAAATTTTCACCTTTAGGGGCGCAAATCTATCCTGAGATGGGATCTCAAAAAGATGGTTTGCTTAAAAGGTTATGGGCTCGAAAAAGAATTTCAAATCTCCCTCTTACAAGAGTTCATGCAGGACCATACTCTGCTAATCGGTTGGATGCAATAAAGAAATTTTGTAATTGGGCAAGGACTCTAGCTTCTAATGGTTATCTAGATATTCTATCTTTAGGGACATCTCAATTATCACAGTCAAATTTTGGAGAAGAGTGGGGCGATCGACCGAATGGAGGTGGCGTTCCTGTCAACAGTGAAGAAGAATTTCATATGATTGGAGAGTCTGCTAGGCCTATGCTGGTTCGAACATACTCTGGAACAAAAAATATACCAACCCTCGCCAAAGTGTACGAAAAAACTATAAACAATGCCTGGTGCGCATTGTCGTTATGGTGGTTTTGTAAGGTTGATGGTCGAGGCGAAAATAATCTCCTCAATAATCTAAAGGAGCATATAAAAACTATACAGTATATTGCAAGTGTTAATAAGCCCTTTGAGGCTAATGTTTCCCATCACTTTGCATTCCGGGGAGGTACCGACAATGCATATGTTTTATCTGTAGTGCTAGCCGCATTAACAGCTAAAGCAAATGGTATTAGGACATTTGTCTTTCAGAATATGCTCAATACGCCAAAGGCTACCTGGGGAGTTCAGGATCTTGCAAAGGCTCGTGCTGCGTTAAAGTTACTTAGGAATCTAGAGGATGATAATTTCACAATTATCTACCAGCCAAGAGCTGGCCTGGATTATTTTTCTCATGATCTCGACAAGGCTAAAATACAATTAGCTTCAGTGTCATGTCTCATGGATGATGTTGAGCCTGAAAGAGAGTCAAGTCCAGATATCGTTCATGTGGTGAGTTATTCTGAAGGGGCATTTTTAGCTACGCCACAGATAATTGATGAGAGTATAAAGATTACATTATCGTCTATTTCTGAATACATAGATTTCAAAAAAAACGGGGAGTCATTATTTGATCAAAGCGATGTCGAGAACAGAACTAATGCTTTGATTGAGGATGTAAGCCTCTTGTTAGATTCTATCTATCGAACCATTCCGAATCCTAATACAGCTGAATGGTTGTATAAGATATTTCAATATGGCTATTTGCCAGTTCCAGCACTGTTTGGAGAAAGAGATAAATTTCCCTTTGCTACTCAATGGACGACTCGTATCAATAACGGTGGATGTGTTCTTTTTTCTCATGATAATAAAAAAGTGAGTGCAGCTGAACACGCGGCTATATGTGAAGGCTTTTCTATAATTGGTGAGCGATACTAAATGCTATCATTTGGAATTATTGGAGCTGGTCCTGTTGCACTTTGCCTTGCGGCAGAGCTAGAGAATGATAATCACCCGATATGTCTTTGTGTTAATCGAGACAGTCGATTTGAGAGGTTAGCAATAGAGAATCATGGAAAATTCATTATTGATGGGACGCCCCTGAAAATTAATAAATTACTGTCTTCAGTAAAGGATACTTTAGCGATATGTGATCATGTTTTTGTCTGTATAAGCGCTTTGTACTATCCTGAAGTTTTTCAGCAGTTGATGACACATCGCAGGCCCGATCAGTTCGTGTACTTTATGCCGGGCAACGTCTTTGGCGCCTACAACTATGCACAATTTGCAAAAATGAATGGATATTTCGATTTTGGAATTGCTGAATTTCAGACTTCAGTTTATACCGCGAGGGCGGATGGGGTTAATGTGCTTCAGTTCGCCAAAAAAACCAAAGTCAGTATGGCCGCTAGGACTAATTGTGAGACTGAGATTATGAGTAAAGTGCTTCCACGTTCGTTGAGAGCACGTATTCATCTTGCAACTAATTATCTCGAGACATCTCTTCAAAATGTAAGTGGCATTTTGCATCCTATAATCTTTTATGAAAACTTAGAGTTGTTTTTGACTTCAGGTAGGAAGCGTTTTTATGTGGATGGAGCTACTTCTCGTGTGGTGGATAGAATTATTGCCATTGATTCTGAGAGAGTAGCGATTCAGCGAGCCTATGGATTTTCTCCACAGTCACTATTGGATTGGTTTCAGCGCGTATATGAATGTAAAGGCAATGACGTGGTCACCATAGTAAAAAATTTAGATGGTTACAGGGCAATATCTGCTCCAACCACAATCAATCATCGGTACTTTTATCAGGACGTACCATTTTGCTTGGCTCCCCTCGAGACTGTCGCGGCTAAACATAATATCATGACTCCTGAAATGACATCACTTATTGATGATGCTTCGGCTGTTACCGGCACTAATTTAAGAGATAATGACTGGCTTACGCCCGAATAGTTTTTTTAGTCCAGATTATGAAGTTAATTTTTATTTAGGAGAAGTTATATTAATAAGGCAGTTATTTTAGGAGGCTACATTAATGGCCTTGGCCTAGTGTATTCTTTGAGTGAAATAGGCGTAACTTCCATTGTTTTGGATAACCAGGATTCTATTGCTGGTGCATCTCGATGGAGTGAGGAGCTAAGATGTCCTGACCCTAGTTCTCAGACTTCAGATTTTATTTGTTTTTTGGCTGATTTAGGCAGATCGTTTTCGAATAAACCGGTCATTTTTGCCACAAACGACATTTGGCTGAAGCCAATATTATTAAACCGCAAAGAGCTAGAGGCATATTTTATTTTCCCAATGTCAGAATGGTCAGTGATTGAAGAATGCTTTGATAAGGTCAAGCTTGCTGATCGCTGTCTTGAATTAGATATCCCGCATCCTTCTTCAAAGCTAATTAAAAATAGTCTTGAGCTTCGGGCTGCATCCGATAGTTTCCATTATCCATGTTTTCTCAAACCTGTTATTACGATCGGATTTAGTGAAGCGCTTGGCTGGGCAGGTAGAAATATAATTCTCGAGAGTTCTTCACATACCCATTCAATAGCAGATCAAATGGATCATGCTAACTTATCAGATCGCTCCATAATTATTCAGGAGAAAATCCCAGGCGGTATTAATGAGCTATATACATTTACGAGCTTTTCAGATGAGAATGGGGATGTTCTATCGTGGTCCACCGGTCATAAAATACGGCAATACCCATCAAAGGCTGGCACGATCACCTCTGGTCGGGTAGAAAGAAGAGATGATCTAGCGAAAATTGGAACCTCAATGATCAAGAAGTTAGGTTTTTATGGTATTGCTAATTCAGAATTTAAACGTGACTCAAATACTGGTGAATTCAAGCTAATTGAAATTAATGCTCGTCCTGGTATGTGGAATCGTTCCGCATTAGCAACAGGAATTAATTTGCCCGCTATTTCTTATTTTTACGCTCTAGGAATACCCTTTGACTACAACCAGGTTTCCGATAAAAAAATTGTTTGGAAGATTCCAATATTGGATTTTGCGTATCATGTTAAATCGAGAAATGAGAATGATCGAGGTATTGTGGCACTATTTATTAGTTGGTTTTTCTCCTTAAGGGGTAAAAAAATAGATGCTATATTCAATTTTTCTGACTTAGGTCCAATATTTTATTTTATAAAAATACTTTTGAAAAGAGCGCTCAAAAAGCTTGCATGAGGTGGATTTTGAAATCATATATTAAGATCATTAATACTTATTGGCGGCGTTTACTAAAGGTCATTTTTTTTCCAGGGCTCAAGATTCATAGCCATATATCCTTTTTCCATCATGTAATTGCTCAAAAAGTTCTAAATTTAAATGGATCTCGTCGGGTTAGTTGGCCTGTCCATTTCACATCTCAAGTTACTAACCCTCAAAATATTGAAGTCGGTGCCTATACAGCACCTGGCCGCGCCGCGGGCCAATACATTCAGGCGATTAATAAGATTATTCTCGGTGAAAATATATACATGGCACCTGGAGTTAAATTAATCAGCGCTAATCATGACCTTGATAATTTGAGTAGGCATGAAGATTCGCCACCTATAATTATAGGAGATAACTGCTGGTTAGGTGCAAACTCAGTTATATTGCCTGGAGTCACCTTGGGTCCGTCAACTGTTGTTGGAGCAGGAGCTGTTGTATCCAGAAGTTTTCCTGTCGGTCACACAGTATTAGTTGGCGTGCCAGCCCGTGCTTCGAGAAAGTTAAGTGAATAATATCGCTCTCTCAAAATTAGCGTTTGACGGTGGAGCATGGGTATTTACAAGTAATTTTGCACGACAATTCATCTTATTTGGTTTAAATGTTTTCTTCGCTCGTATGCTGTTAGTCGATGATTTTGCATTAGTGGCAGTCGTATTCACATTTGTTGCTTTAATACAGGTATATTCAGAATTCGGTATATCAATAGCGATCATTCAAAAGCAAGATCTTGTTGACGCTGATTTCGATAATGCGATTTATCTGTCGATGATTATAACTTTTTTGCTGTGCCTTCTAATTTGGGTCTTCGCAACTAGTATTTCTTCATATGTAAATCAGCCAAGATTATCAGAAGCGCTTCCATTCCTGTACATAACAGCATTTACGCGTGGTTTGTTCAGTGTTTACCGGAGTTTTTTACTCAGAAGATTGCAATATAAAGAGCTTGCAGTAACTGAAACGCTTAGCGTTATATGTTACGCATCCATTGCGATACTTCTTCTGAGCTCAGGGCCAGTTATTAATGATTTATACATTGCGCATATTATAAGCTCTATAGTGCTCTTGGTGAGTGCCTTTTATCTTGTTAATCGTTTCCCAAATTCCACCTTATCTCTGCGGCGATGCAGGAATTTGCTGTCTGTTGGTATTTGGGTTGCAATTAATCGTGTATTGGGTCAATCCTCCTCATATATGGATAAATTTATTGTGTCTGCTAATACAACTTCGGTTCAACTTGGAGGATATTACGTCTGCCAACAGCTGGCTTCAGTTATAGCCAATAACCTAGCGTCTTCTGTGGAACAAACCGTCCTTCCACTTTACACCACTATTGATGGTGATAGATTGCAAAGAGGTTATTGGCGCGTTTTCAGGCTATACGTAGCATTGGTAACACCGCTTATTGTCATTCCAGCACTGCACGCAGAGCAAATTATTATGTTTCTTTATGGCGATAGATGGGATGACTTCAGTAGCATCTTTCAAATTTTATGCGTAGGTGCTCTATTTGGCAGTTTTGGAGGAGCAATTTTTGGATCAATATTTTATTCACAAGGCATGACTAAACCAGTAGTGCTTGTTGGTATATTTAAGGTATTAATACTGCCTATATGCCTCTTAGTAGGGAGTGAATGGGGTCTTATCGGTATTGCTTGGGGTATAGTGGTATTTTCAATATTGGGGCGAATCTTTAATCAAGCATTATTAAAAATATTCTTTGATTTCAGCCTATTTAAATTCTTCAAGGAAGCATTAAAGCCGTTATCAATGGCAATATTTTTAGTCTTCATTGATATTACAATTAGTCCTTTGGATTTTGGTTTCATTATCAGTGTTTTTTTACACTTGAGTATTTATTTTATAGGTTCATACTTTTTATGGAATAAAGAGTTCTTATTGATATTTAATAAGATAAAAAGCTTACTCATCTTGAGAAGATACTCATAACATCAAGATATATGAATTTTAATAATCTTAAGGAAGATATTTTTTCTTATCTTGGTGCGGAGGTATTCTCGCCATCTGCCAATATGTTTGAGTATTTTGACGTTACTTATTATTATCAAATGGGACACTATAATGCTGTCTCTGATTTGACATCCCTCGGCGATTTGAACACTCGCCACACGTCGTTGCTAAGATATTTTAACTACCTAATTTTTATCTATTATAGATTTCCAAAAAAATTCGATAGTGAAAGAAAAATGCTGGATAGATTTTTAAATTTACTGATGGATGATCGTGGCAGTATACACCATAGATATATTGATGAATCATTATATTTGGTGAATGATTTCGCAACGTATGGATTGGAGAGGGGATGGATAGGTGCGCTCCCTCACCTGAGACTAATGTGCTTACTTTCAGCAATTGGTGGGTATAAAGATTTATTGACGAAATTAGAAAAATCTCTGGTTACAGAGTGCAATAAAGAATTTTTGGGAAAATGCTCCAAGTATGAAATGTTAAACCCTATTACGTCATTTACGGACGGAGTTTATCGGTTCCATGAGTATCCTTTCAAAGGGGAAGGACCTAATAGTGTTATTAATTGCAATTTATTAGCTTACTCTTTTTTAATTGACTACATGTGTGATCAGGAAATGTGGATGAATCATGCAAAAGTGTCGATAAAGCACATGGGTAAGACCAACAGATTGATGATGATGGCTTATGCTGAAGAGGAGGATAACCCAATTACCCCAGCATATTTTGACTTGGAGTATTCTATTTATCAGTCTAGTAAATTAAAATCTCTTGACTTGGATTGTATGAAAGTATTCGAAGATCGCCTGTCTTATGGATCGATTGCGTCACTTTTATTTCAGAAAATATTATTTAGATTAGTCCGTGGTTATAAATGAATACTTTCAATATCTCTACTGTCCATGATTTTTTTGATACTCGAATTCAAGCTCATTTGGCTTCTTCAGAAAATGCTTTTTTCATCGGTTTTGCCGGTGATAAAGTGTCTAATAAGATTTATAGGAATTTAGGAGAAATATCGTTTTCAAATCGAGTGCTTGCTTTATTCAGAATAATAAAAATTTTAAAGGAGTTTAATGATGGCGATATAGTTATCTTCCATGATCCAGAATTAATCTTAGCTGCTGGGATAGCAAAGTTTAGAAACAATAAGTTGAGAATAGTCTTTGATGCTCATGAAAATATATTGGAGGACGTTAAGCATAAAACCTGGGTTAATCCAATCGTTAGGTGGGTCGCGCAAAAATATTTTCATTTATTAATGAAAACAGTTTTTCCTAGAATTGATGGCGTTCTAACGGTAACACCTTCTTTAGTCAAATATTACAAAAACTTTGCTTCAAACGTAATTTTCTTACCAAATTTTCCTTTTAGTAAAGTCGAATCAAATTTTAGAATACACTCAAAAGCTCGCAGACTGAAACACTGTTACATTGGATCTATATCACGGCAGCGCGGCGCTATAAAAATTTGTGAAATCGCAGAGTCTTTAGAGTATCCATTATTGTTGATTGGTAGCATTACAGACAAGGAGCTAAGAAGAGAAATGGAGGAGCATAAAGGATGGGAAAATATTGATTATACTGGATATATTCCAAACAAAGAATTACAAAATCGTGTTTCTGATTGTGAAGTTGGTCTGCTTTTGCTTGACGATATAGATACGTTTTATAACTCGTATCCAGTTAAGATATTCGACTATGTGAATAATGGCCTCATCGTTGTTTGGACTGGTAGAAGTGGGTGCGAGTATGAGAATTTAGTAAATTCATTCCCAAACTTACATCTTTCTGAAAATTTTAATGGCCTTACATTTGACAAGTACCTAAATCATTTTTTTAGTATCGATCAAAGAATAAAAAATGAGAACTTTATATGGGGAAATTACTATAAGGAATTTATTAAATGTGTGGAATATTGATTTTCAGGGAAGATAATAGTGATTTTTTCGGAAACAAAGGTATTGAAATAATAAAGCAGCGAGGTCCGGATCAATTCAACAAAATCACGGTTGATGGTTATGTTTTTTGTGATAGTAGGTTGATACTAAGTGGTGATGCAAAAGATGGATGTCAACCCATCAAAAATAATGATTATGTTTTTTTGTTCAACGGTGAAATTTATAATACAGAATATTTAAAAATATTAATTGGAAGAAATGATCTTGTTAGTGATACCAGCATTCTATTTGAAGGGTTTTTAAAGTTTGGTGTTAGTTTTTTCTCTGGCTGTGATGGTCCTTTTGCCATTGTAGTCTATGATAGAAAATCTAAAGAGTTTCTATTATTCAGAGATCATCTTGGTGAGAAACCCCTATTTTATCGACAGTGTGACAAAAACTATGTTATTTCAAGCGATCTAAGAGTTTTTTCAGGGCTAGAGAGTATTGAGCTTAATGAAAACTCTGTTTCATCATTTATTGAGAATGGGTTTTGCAGAAAAGAAGAGACAATTTTTTCTCATATTTTCAGAGTTAGCCCGATCATTCCGGATGGATTTTTTTATCAATCTTATGAATCATTTGTGAAAAGCTCTTGTTCAAATTCTCTTAGTGCAAGATTGAAATTACTCTCGGGAAATGCTGACTACGAGAATAGTGCTATTTTATTATCATCAGGAGTAGACAGTAGTATCGTTGCTTTGTATTTGAGCGCATTTTCTAATATAAAAGCCTACTCGTTAAAAATATCGGGAGATTCGTATAACGACGAGACTGAAATGGCGAGAAAAACAGCTGAAAAACTAAAAATACCTTTTGAGGTCATAAATATTGATAATGTTTACAATGAGAAAACCGTTAAAGAGACTATTTCATGTTTAAGTGAGCCTGTTGGTGATCCAGGAATATTTAATCAATATGAATGTATTAAGAAGATTTCTAAAAATCATAAAGTTGTTTTTGTTGGTACAGGAGGCGACGAAATTTTCTGCGGGTATGAGCGTTACCGTTTTGGATTTTTTATAACCCTCATGTCTAAACTCCCTTTTGACATGAGGCAACTTATTTTAAAGATTTCAATAAAGATTGTAAAAGCCCCACTATTGAGAGAGCGGTTGAGAAAGTTACTTGGCTTTTCGAAGGTAACTGACATTGTAGACGATAGATCTTCATATTTACCGAATCAGCTTTTCTCATCATTTGATTCGATAACTTTCATCAACGGAGTTGAAGCAAGAGCTCCGTTAACCTCCATTATGCTAAGAAGTTTTTGGGTTAAAAATAAAATAAAAGATATCTTGCATTATATCGTTTTGAAGTTGCCATTGAAGATGATTTTGTTTAAGTCTGGAATTAACACTTTTTTCAAGAAAAAACGGGGCTTTACCAATAATTACGAAATGTTTTTCAACGATAATAAGTTTATCAATAGTAAAGATGTAAAAAATTTGACTGAAGTCCAAAGAATACGAGCATACATTATTGAGCAATGGTTGAAGCAAAATGGTTATAGAAAAAATTTATAAGGCTCATGATATTTTTAAAGAATTGAGGCGTTTTCATAGCGGGCTTGAATTACAACTTTTGAGCTATATCGCGTCCTACAGAATCTGTAACAACCTTGAATATGATGATTTGTCAATATTTCAGTTGATAAATCAACAGGCTCAAGATGGAGATATAGTGGCTGAAGAATTCTTGGCGCTTCAGAAGCGGATATCTATTAGTTATTTTGGAACTGGAGATCTAGATAAGCACGGGAGGATGAAAGCTTCGGACGCTAGAAGAAGTGCCGGTGTTTTCAAAAATGAGCCGTTGATCGATATTCTTTTCAAAGAAATTCTTGAGAGTTATCTTGATAGGGCTGTGTCGGTTTGTCCAATGACCCTAATGACGCATGATATTGATAAAGTGTCTTATGTGGAAAAACCTCTTACGCTATTAAAATCTATTGCAGGAGATATTGTTAAAAGGAAGCGATTTTACCCACAACGGATATCTCATTTTTTCACAAAACGTTCTGTGCATTCAAACATACTCAAACTGTTTGACGACCAATTCGAGCATATTTATTTACTGTTACCTCGGAAAAGTAGGCTAAATGCGGATTATCCTATCTCTTTTTTTAAGAAGAATCCATCGTTTCAAAAACGAGCCGACGTTGGTTTTCATTATTCTTATGAAGCAATAAATTCAAAAGAATTGTTGTTAAAGCAATTCCAGTCTCTAAAAGATTTCAATCTTTCAAGATTTGTTAGGGGGCACTATTTACGAAGATCCAAAACAAGTGATGAGTTTATCGACGATATGGACCTAATTGATCTGACACCTTGTGATTCGGAAGTTGGTGGTTTTTATATACCATCGTCCTATCCATTTTATATACATAAAGATAGAAACAACGGCAACTTTATACTTAATACCACTTTTATGGATGTAGTTTATCACTTTATGGATGCAAGCTATACAGAGCGAAAAAATCTGATACAAAGAAATATCAAGTATATTAAATCTAATGGTGGTTTTTTTGTAGTTAATTGGCATAACACCTCGTTTTGGTGGGGTGACTGGCCTTTTGAAATAATTAGTTATTCGTACTTAAAATCAAAAATATGTGAATATTTCTAGTGCTTAATATTTTGTTGTTTTGTGCATTTTTTAATTTTCCAATAATAGAAATTGGTGAAGATGCAATTGGGTTTTTTGATGTGCTTTTTGTGATAGTAATTCCATTATTGATAAATACACGTCTCCATAAATCTAACGTGTTTTTCTTTTTCTTTGGCACTTTCTTTTTACTTCTAACCATTAGCTCAGCAGTCAATTCCTTAAATTATGGCATTTCGTTTCAAGAAGCTATTTATTTGCTAAAGATTTTAGAGTTAGCTCTAATTCCTTTAGTGATTACGAATATTCTGAAAGCTAAATTGCAATATCATGCTAATTTATTTTATTTTGATAGGCTTGTTTATATATTATCAGTTCTTTTATTTATTTTTTCAGTTTATCAAATTGCTTTCCTTGGTTGGCATAGATCTGGTGTTCCATTCGCTTATGGAAGTAGTGGTCCTCTTGGACTGATCGGATCTGGTTTAGTTATATATGCCTATTTTTCTGTGAACTATAAATACAGAATTATGATGATTGGCGTCTTAATAATGCTTCTGGCATTATCGAAGTCCTTTCTTTTGGCAGTTGCTGCAATTTTGGTATATCGATTCAGGTATTATTATAACTTTAGAGTTGTAGCTTTGGTAGCTGTAGTGTTTCTAATGATTTCTCTTAGCGGAGGATTTATAGCGGAAAGAATTGAATCGATTATTTATGCTCTGCAAAACTTTCAGGATTTAGATTCATTGAGCTTCAGGTTTTCTAGACACTGGTTTGTCCTGTGGGATGATCATCTCAGAGATTACAGATTATTTATAGGAGGAGGTGTTCAATCAATAACCCTCTCTTTTGATAGTCTATATTTTTACTGTTTTTATACGATTGGAATCTTTGGATCGTTGATATTATTTTTATGTGGATTATTACTATCTATAAAATATGAAATTTTTAGACTGTATTTCATTGTCGCATTAGTTAGTGGAATCTTTCTAGAAGCTAGCTTAATTTCATACAGGGGGCTCGAGCCATTGTTAATATTTCTTACTTACGCAAATTTTACTTACGAAAGGATGAGGTATGAGAGGTGATGTTTCAGTAGTCATTCCATTCTATAGATCCAACGAGTATTTACTTGAAACATTGGAGTCTATCTATATTCAAAATGGCATTGGAGAAGTCATTATTGTTGTTGATAAGAACGGTGGTAATGTTGAATTTGGGGGATTTAGAGTTAATAAAAATCTAAAAGTCGTTAATAACCTTTCAAATTTTCATGGGCCAGGCGTATGCCGCTCAATTGGGTTTAATCAAGCGAAATGTAAGTATGTTGCTTTTCTTGACTCTGATGATGTTTGGTTCCCATCTCGAGTTAATGAGCATCTAGAAAAAATAGTGAAAAATAATATGTCTTTTTCCTTCGGTATTTTTAAGCATTTCAATAGTTCAAAAAAAAACTTCAAATTAATTAAACCTATAGGACCGTTTAATTTGATCAACTTTTACAAAAAAAAAATTTACTATTGGTTGCTTGACTGTAGTTATTGATAAAAGTCAAATTCACTGCTTGCCGCCAATCCTCATTAAAAGGCGAAATGATTATTTGATGTGGGAGTTTGTAATCAAACAATGCCTTGCCAAGAATCTCAATTGGGGGGGGTATGCTTCGGGTGCCTGCTTAGCAGGCCATAGAATCCATGAAAATTCATTGACCCACTCTAAAATACAATCAGCTTTCTCTTATTATAAATTTTTAAAAGTTGCTGGGTTGGGTCTTTTCAAGAGAATTTGGTTTTTCAGTATCTATTTTAAAAGTACAGTTGGAATGAGATAGTTTAATTAAAAGATGAAAATATTTTTAACCGGAGGCACCGGCTTTATTGGAAAGAGAATCTTATTTGCACTCAATGGCGAGGTTGTAATTTTGTCTCGTAAAAAACAACGTAACTATAAAACTATAGTTTGCGATCTTCAAAAGGAAGTTATTCCAGATAACGCACTTGCAGGGATTGATGTAGTTTTTCATGTGGCCGGTTTTGCACATGACCTGAGAGATGCAAGTGACATTGAGCATTTATATCGCAGGGTGAATATCGACGCTACAGTTAAATTGGCAAAGATGGCAATTGCAAGTGGCGTCAAGCGGTTTATTTTTGTTAGTAGTGTCAAAGCGGGAGGGAAATCTGGTTCCGAAATTCCTGAAAATGATATGAATCATATGCATCCAAAGGGTACTTACGGAAAAACCAAGCGAGAAGCGGAAGTAAAGTTATTGGAAATAGCTAAAGATTCAGATATGCATGTTTCAATCATTCGTCCTTCTTTGGTATACGGACCGGATGTCAAAGGAAATTTGAAATTAATGCTATCAGGTATTAAAAATGGATGGTTTCCACCTTTACCTGAAACGGGTAATCAGCGTTCTATGATACACGTAGATGATTTGGTGCGAGCAATATTTTTAGTTGCTAAAGATAGGCGAGCCAATGGAGAAATATTTATCGCAACTGATGGTGTTCCGCGTTCCACTCGAGAGATTTATAATATAATGTGTGATGCCTTAGGAAAATCTATCCCAAAATGGAGCATTCCAATTTCTTTGTTTAACTTAATTTCTTTGATCAGTCCTAAGATTAAATACAAAGTTGATAAGTTGTTTAGTGATGAATGCTATTCTTCTGCTAAAATAGAGGCGCTTGGATTTAGAGCAAAAAAATCCTTGAAAGATATGAATGACACTGATTTCTGATCTATTTTTGGAGTATATTGAACAAATGCTCCATAGGCAAGCGAGCCATATGATTGATTGTGAAACCTTTTATGGTGTATGGCCTGCCATCGTTCGACGTTAACAGAAGTATTTATATTAATATTGTATGTCTGGACCTTAAGTTGACAAATATCTTTCTCTATAATGACTACTTTTTTGCACGTTTTTTAAAACCTAAAATATTCGTTTGGTCAAATGTCAGGTCTAACTAATACAAATATGATTCGGAGTTCAATATGAGGATCCTTAAAATAATAGGCCGAGATCAGAAGCTTTTTACAACGGATCTTGATCTTTTAGAGAGTAAAATTACTGAAGTTATTAGCGAATCGAGATTTTTGATAATTGGTGGTGCTGGTTCCATAGGGCAAGCCGTTACTCGTGAAATTTTTAAGCGAGACCCTAAGATGCTTCATGTGGTCGATATCTCTGAGAATAACATGGTTGAATTAGTACGAGACATCAGAAGTGCAGAAGGTTATGGGAGTGGAGAATTTAAAACTTTTGCCCTTGATTGTGGCGCTATTGAATTTGAGGCTCTAATGAAGAATGAGGGGCCATATGACTATATCTTTAATTTGTCGGCATTAAAACATGTTAGAAGTGAAAAAGATCCCTATACACTTATGCGCATGATTATGGTCAATATCTCAAATACCATTAAAACGGTGCGGTTGGCAAAGGAGATGGGCGTTAAGAAATACTTCTGCGTTTCAACTGATAAAGCAGCTAACCCAGTTAATATGATGGGCGCCAGTAAACGTATTATGGAGATGTTTTTGATGCGCGAAAGTTTGACCCTCAACATTTCGATGGCTCGTTTTGCAAATGTTGCTTTTTCGGATGGTTCACTTCTACATGGGTTTGACCAAAGGTTTTCCAAACAACAGCCGTTTTCAGCGCCAAATGATGTTCGCCGCTATTTTATAACTCCGCAAGAGTCGGGCGAGTTATGCTTACTATCTGGCCTGCTTGGAAATAACCGAGATATTTTTTTTCCAAAGCTCAGTGAAAACCTACACCTAATTACGTTCTCTGAAATCGCGGTTCGCTATCTAAGAGAGCGAGGATATGAGCCCTATGAATGTGAAACTGAGAATGAGGCAAGAGATAGGGTGGAGGAGTTGATAGATAATAATCACTGGCCTTGTTATTTTTTTAAGAGTGATACAACTGGTGAGAAAGACTTTGAAGAGTTTTTTACTGATAGCGAGGATTTAGATATAGAGTGTTTTGTGTCAATTGGTGTTATAAAAAATCAACCTGTCTTTGACGATGCTAAGTTAGACGATTTTATGGATGGAATTGAAGCTTTAAGAGAAATAGGTACCTGGAATAAGGATGACATTGTTAAATTATATCTTAGGCTACTGCCTGAGTTTGCTCATAAAGAGACTGGTAAATACTTAGATCAGAGGATGTGAGTATGGACCGTTTTTTTGACATTTTATTTTCCTCGGTAGCACTATTGCTGCTCTCTCCTTTTTTGATACCTTTATTAATAACTTTAAAGCTCACTGGTGAAGGTGAGGTGTTCTTTTTGCAGGAACGAATCGGTAAGAGCGGCGAAAAATTCAAGCTGCTCAAGTTTGCAACTATGCTAAAAAATAGCCCAAATATAGGGACGGGCACTGTTACGATGAAGAATGATCCTAGAGTGCTACCCTTAGGAACTTTTTTGCGTAAAACAAAGATAAATGAGCTACCACAGCTGTTGAATATCTTTTTTGGTGAGATGAGTTTTGTTGGCCCAAGACCATTAACGATACAAACGTTTTCGGCTTACTCGTTGAGCACTCAGAATTACATAAAAGAAGTTCGGCCAGGCTTGTCAGGGATAGGTTCGATCATATTTCGTGGTGAGGAAGAGATAATGCATGGTGCAACAGCCTCCGTTGACTTCTATGCGAATGTTATTGCTCCATATAAGGGGGCGCTCGAAGAATGGTTCGTCTCGAACAAGAGTTTATGGATTTATTTTGCGTCGATTTTTATTACAGTTTGGGCGGTTCTTATGCCAAGCACAAAAATAGCTTGGAGGATTTTTAAGAATTTACCCAAACCGCCGGCCGAGTTGAAACATGCGCTTAATTATACTGACTAATAGGTGCGACTCTTCATGCCTCAACTTCATATGATCTAGGAATTGGAAGTATGAGAAATTATAAGCAACCTGATAATATTTAGTATGTTCGGTAAGAATAATTTTGTAAGATCAAGTACTGGAATATGCTTTCTAATGTTTTCCTTGCTCATTGAAAGTAAAGAGTTTAATTACAGATTTCAATGGCTGTCTCTCCCCGTTGCCAGTTTGTCGATAGAATTTAATGAGCACTCACATGCTAATAATGATATTAAACCTCATATCAAAAATTTCAGACTTTCTACTCAGGGTCCATTGAGGTTATATAGAAAATACAGCTCCCAAGGTTATATTAAATATGATACTGGCATGAGCTGGGATTATTATTTATCGGGGAATGATCGCGGCCAACCAGAAGAAAAACACATAACATATTTTTATAATATGGCACCAAAGATCAGAAAATTTATTGATGATTTTGGCGTTTCACCTATTATTGTAGATCCTAAGTTAGATAAAAAAGCGATAGACCCATTTTCTGTATTATTTAAAACTATTGATCAATTAATATCTGAACGAAAATGTAAGAACGAATACTCTGTAATGGACGGTAAGAGAAGGTATAGAATAAGTGTTAATTTAATTCAAAAAAATACAGATAAAAATAATACAGACATTCTTTTTCACTGTAAATTTACTTTCATTGAACTAAAAGAAGAGTATAAAAAATGGCCATTTAATAAAAAAGAACGACACTTAGATGTATGGTTTTCGAGTAATTTAAATTATAAGCCAGTGCGCTTTTATTCAAAAACACCAATTGGAAGTGTAGTTGGTGACTATATTGTCAGCGAGTAAGTATAACATTTATCAGTAATCATTTTATTTATCGATTATATTACTATATATATTGTAGTTAAAAATTGTTTATTTTATTAACGTTAAGTTATAACATATGATAGTATTTTTTAGTAATATTGAATCAATACAAATGAATATTGTCACAAAATATATCAATTTCTTTGATTATTTCATTAAATATAAAATAAAATAATGTTTGCAATTTAAAAAGTATATATGAGATAATTAAAGGGTTGTAAAGTGGGCAGTTAAGAATTTTTAATTTAAGGTGTAAAACTTATGAAGAACATAAAGACAATAATTTTAATAATGATAGCGCTTGCAGGCGCACCATTAACTAGTTACGGTCAACCTCAAGCAGCTGGAACTGCTGCCGCTGGAGGTATGTCTGTAGGAACAGCAGTAGCAATAGGTGTTGTTGGAGCTGCTCTTCTTGTAGCTCTAGGTGATAGTTCGAGTTCAGCACCAGCAGCAGTCGCTGCAGGAGCCGCTGGCAACGATGTAGCAATAACTTCTACTAAGGTAACGGATGTGACAACCTCAACTACTGATACCGGCAACGTTACAAGCACAACTACGAATTAAGTTCGTATTAAAAAAACACTAAAAAAAACGGCGAAAGCCGTTTTTTTTTACCATTTTTTTACCATGTATAAATTTTTTTTAATATTATTATTTTTATCTACGAATCTATTCTCATCTGATTTTGGTATCACAGGCTTAATAGATACACCTTCAGCTAGATCAAAACATGATGGCGCTTTAAAAGTAACATTCAGCAATCAAGAAATTGCTAATATCACCAATATCACTTATCAGGCAACACCATGGCTTGAGACTACTTTTAGATATACTTATGGATTTCAAAAAGACAGAAGTTATGGAGCTAAATTTATAATTTCAAAAGAAAATGGTATTCGACCAAGTGTTGCCATAGGTGCCCAAGATATTTTGGGCACAGGGGTCTGGGGTTCAGAGTATATTGTTGCCTCAAAGAAAATAAATAATCTAGATATTTCATTGGGATTAGGATGGGGGCGACTTGCAGGAGATAACAAAATTAAAAATCCATTATTGATTTTCAGCGATTCCTTTGATGAAAGCAAGGTAGGTGTTAAATTTGGAGGCAAAAGGGGTGGAAAAGTAAGATTTGGATCATTCTTTCAAGGTTCTCATGCAGGAATTTTTGGAGGAATAAAATATAAGATACCAAATACAAATATTAAATTGATTGCTGAATATAATACGGATACATACCAAAGAGAGATTGACAAGGGCGTTATATCTGATCATTCACCTATCAATTATGGAATCGAGTGGAATAGCCCGGCCGGATTTGATGTGAATTTGAACCATCAGCAAGGCCATACTGGAATATCCTTTTCTGCAACACTTGATACAAAAAGTTTACCATCCATGAGAGAAATTGAACCTTTTTATTCTTCTTATGATCATGAGCTCATTAATAATCTATCAGAGACATTGAATTTTAATTCTTGGTATGATCGATTACTTTACGACTTTGATAAATCAGGTTTACTTCTCAGAAATGCCAGAATTTCTCCTAACAAGGTAATAATTGAATTTTCAAATTTTCGACACAATTTGTCTGCTGATGCAATCAATAGGGCGCTTACTTTGACTCAAATACATATACCAAATGAAATTAATAATATTGACCTCATCATCAATGAAAGTGGTCTCAAGGTAATGACTATTAGCTACAACAGAGTTAATGCAGACAAAAATTTTGTAGTGAATAACGCTTACGATCCATTAGAAGTCAGAGCATCCTCTAATATAGATAACCCTACTAATATTACTAAATTTATTGTGCCGAATTTAAATATTAATGCTAATTTGGCGACTAAATTTCAATTTTTTGATCCTGATAAACCTGCAAAACATCAGGTATATCTGAGAATTGAATCGGTTGCCTCTATTACTCAAACATGGAGATTAATTGGTGTATATGCTCTTGATATAGACAATAATTTTGATTTAACCAGAGGCCCTAATTCTGTTCTTGATCATGTCAGAACAGAAGTTAATAAGTATTTAGTTAATGGCTCTTCAGGTATCGATTCTTTGTATCTGGAAAAAAAATCAAATATCAATGATGAGATTTTTTACAGAGCATATCTTGGTATATTAGAACTTATGTATAGTGGATATGGTTTAGAAGTATTATATCAACCTTTCAAGTCAAGATTAGCGGTTGGTAGTACTATAAATAAAGTATATAAAAGAGGTTACGAGAGAGATTTTGAGTTACTAGACTACAACACTACAACAGGATTTCTAAGCCTGTATTATGCTTCCCCATTTTATAATTATGATTTCGCAATACATGTTGGAAGATATTTAGCTGGAGACAAGGGCGCAACAATAGAGATGAGACGAACATTTGACAATGGCTTCTCTGTAGGTGCGTTTGCAACGTTTACAAATGTTTCTGCAGAAGATTACGGTGAAGGTAGTTTTGATAAAGGTCTCTACTTCAAAATACCATTCGATTCCTTTTTGCCCAATAATCGTAAAACATCTTATTCTACAACAATCAGATCGTTACAAAGAGATGGAGGTCAAAAATTAGATGACTTCACTGGGAGATTATGGTTTGACTTAAGAACAGTCCGTTATGACAGTTTTATAAATAATAAAAATAGAATGATACCAAAATGAATAAATTTCTGTTTTTATCAATAATCTTTTTTCAATTGAGCTCATGTAGCTTTCATTCAAGTCAGTATGATTTCATTAAAAGCTTAGTTGTTGATCAGAACAATTCTCAGAAGCCAGAAAAAAATTGGACTGCGTATTGGGTCGATAGACAAATTGACCTTTACGCAATTAATTTTGAAAATCAAATTATTTTTGCAGACGAAAATATCAATATCTTTTTTAAAGATAATATTATTTATAAAGTAACTGGATTATTACCAAATAACTCAGTTCTAGATATAGAATCAAATTACAATAATAAGATTTATTATATGAATGAGAATCAAATTGCAGTGAATTCATGTGAATTAGGTCAGATGGCTATAACGGAGAACTTAGGTAAAAATTATTATCAACTGTGCTCTGCTGAAGAAGCAAATCGGTCCTATAAAAATGAAATTAAAATAAATTCAGAAGGTTATATAACGGAAATTCGATTTAAGATACATCCTGATTATCCCTTATTGCGATTGAGGATAAAGTGAACTATGAGCTATAATGACTCATAAAATTATATTAACTATGAATTATAAGTAATTTTTAAGAATTTTATTTAAAGGAATAAATTGGTGCATAATCTATGAGAAAAAAAATACTCTGTATTTTAGGACCTTTATTACTTTTAAATTTGATTGCTAATACGAATGTTTATGCTCAAGGTGTCGCTATTCCTGGAGTATCTCCGTCAATGTTATCTCAATTTAGCACAATGTCCTCTGATCAGAGGAGAGAATTGGCAGCTTCATATGGAATAAACCTTGAAGACCTTGGAATTAGTAATGGTGGAGGGGGAGTAAATGATATCGGGATGCCGGGTAATGAACTTGAATCAGATGCTAATCAAGTCCTATTTGAAAGAATTATAGATTCACATGAAAATACAAAAAAAGCTGCAGGGTACAGAAAAGATAACATACCTCTATTTGAACAGGACTACTCCTCGATAGAAAATTTACCCATATATGGAAAATTTCTCTTTGACGGTGAATTTTCATCTTTTTCACCTGTAAATAATGCTCCCGTTCCAAATGATTATGTTCTTGGTGTAGGAGACTCATTGAGAGTGCTTATGTATGGTATTGAGGATTCCGAATTTAATCTTGTTATAAACAGGCAGGGTAATATTAATTTCCCTGAATTAGGTGAGATTAGTATTGCAGGTATGTCTTTTTCAGATGCTAGTGAATATCTTAAAACTAGAGTCTCAAGACAAATGATAGGTGTAGAGATTGGCATATCAGTTGGACGTTTGAGAAGTATTAATGTATTTATGTCAGGTGAAGCTAAAATATCAGGAATGTACTCAGTTTCAGGATTATCAAATGTATCTCAACTATTATATGTAGCTGGAGGTATAACTGATATTGGAAGTTTGAGAAATATTCAAATTAGACGTGCAAATAAAATAATCACTACTTTTGATCTATACGAATTATTAGCAAGAGGTAATGCTGAAAACGATATAAGGCTTCAGTCCGGCGATATAATCTTCATACCAACAATAAAGAAGAGTGTGTTTATAGATGGTGCAATAAGGCGACCTGGAAAGTATGAGTTAAAAGACGATGAAACTATATCAGATCTCATAGACTTGGCTGGAGGTTTCAGCAATAGAGCATATTTGAAGCAGGTTTATATAGAGAGATATGATTATGATGCAGATGTTCCCACAATAATCAACCTTGATCTAACAGACCATCAGCAATTAAATTATAAAACTTCAGATGGAGACATCATCAGAATAGCCGAAGTCACTGATAGGCTTAGTAAGTCTGTTGTTTTAAGAGGCGCTGTAAAAAGACCGGGAAGATATGGTTGGTATAAGGGTATTAGATTTTCGAATATATTGAGCACGATAAATGCTGATTTTTTGGATAATTTTGATACAAACAAAGGCTTGATAATCAGAAGAATCAATACAAATAATTATGATATTGAGGTTATTGATTTTAGTATTTTAGATGCTCTGGCTTCCCCTAATACTGAATCAGATCCAATTTTAGAATTATATGATGAAATATATGTATTTTCCCAAGGTTATAATAATGACAGTTTAAACAATATCGAAATATACAATGCAAGCGAAGATATAGGACATCCGCTTTACGGTAGTATGGGTATATATCAAGATCCTGAAGACTCTCAAAGTCAAAATGAGTTGTCACCATCACAAGTGCAAAATTATAGCTTATCTGATGCCATGAGATTTGCCGAGAAAAATCAGATGACAGATCAAGAATTAATGATAGCGGCCTATGAAATTAAGAAAAAAACAGAATATGATCTAGTTAATAGGGGAAAAAGGCGGTTATTACTAGAAAAAATAATCTCTAAGCTAAATCAACAAGCTACTTCATCAGAATCATTAAAAACTGTATCAATTAGTGGTGCGGTTAAGGTTCCAGGGCAGTATCCTATGACAAAAAATGCATCATATATGGATTTGATTGGACTTGCTGGTGGTTACAAAGATGACGCTTATATAGAAGCTGCTGAAATAAGAAAAACTATAGTCAATGCTTCTGGAGCTATGGTAATTGAGACATCAAACATCGACTTAAGAGAGCTATCTGATTCGGCTCTTGAAAGCAGGGACCATCTACACATAAGAAGCGTTAAGGATTGGAATGCCAGCGATACTGTAACTTTGACAGGGGAAGTATTTTATCCAGGATCATATCTTATTAGTCCGAATGAAACGCTTTCTTCTGTAATCAAAAGAGCTGGAGGTTTTACTAATGAAAGTTTTATCAGAGGTGCGGTATTCACTCGTGAAAGTATCAAGCAAAAAGAAAGAGAACAGCTACAAATACTTGGTGATAATATAAGACGAGATCACGCTGCTAGATCAATGACTAAAGAGTCAGAAGATTTCTCTGTAAGCACAAGTGAAGTTGAGGCAGGAATATCAGCGCTACTTTCATCAACTGTTTATGGGAGATTAATCATTAATTTACCCGGCTTAATAAGAGGAGATCAGGCTGCTGATATCGTACTTCAAGATGGTGATATTCTCTCAATTCCAAAATTTACTAGTGCGATTACTGTCGTTGGAGAAGTGAGACGCTCTGGTAGTTTTGTGCTTCAAGATAACTATGATATAGATGATTATTTACAATTAGCTGCAGGTATGACAGCTAGGGGTGATGAAGATGAAATCTATATAATCAAAGCTGATGGCTCAGTTAAGAAGAATCAGAAGAAAAGTTCACTATTAGTATTTGAAGACGGAAGCGAAAAAATACAAGCAGGAGATACAATTGTTGTTCCTATTAAGTCATCATATCAAACACCATTAAATTTATATAGCACGGTTTCGCAGGTTGTTTTTCAAAGCATAGCTTCAATTGCTGCATTTAGTACTATTTTTGATTAAAAAAACCTTATGCAAAAAAATAATTTAGATCGACTTTATGATATTAAAGTAGTTTTGACTTTCTTGGTCACGGTTACCTTTACTGGCATAAATGGTTTGATTACTTTCTTTTTACTGGTATTAATTTCTGAATTAAATATCGGAAAAGACCCAGAAATTAAACATGGTTTATCGTCTGGAACTTCAAGATTGGGCGGTGTCGCTATTGTAATGTCAATATTTTGTGGATACAGCTTTAATCAATTTTATCTTGATAGTTTTTCTGTTGATGTATTATTCAGCCAAAGTAATTTACTTGTTGTTTTTTCTTTTTTGATTGCATTAATAGGCTTATTTGAGGATTTAAATCAAAACTTAAGTTCAATGCTAAGATTACTCTTAATGATTTTTATTGTTTCTAGCAGTATGATTTTGACACCTGAGTTGTTACCTTTTAATCTTGAATTAATGGAATTAATTGGCCTGTATGATTCTTTAGTATTTATTTATATTTTTGTCGTAGTAATGATTTGCGGATTTATTAATGCAGGAAATATAGCTGATGGTGCAAATGGTCTTCTGGCATCAATTTTTTTCGGATTCTTTGTTGTTTTATATGATATTGATAGCTCTAACTTAAATTTTTCTATTTTGATCTCACTGGTTTCTTTCATAATCTTCAATGTAGCTACAGGAAGAATTTTTCTTGGAGACTTTGGTGCTTATTTCTTGTCTTCGCTGATAGCATTCAAGAGTCTTCAAATTTATTCAAATAAGCAAATTTCAGTTTTTTTCCTTGCTTCTATCCTTGTATATCCATGCTTTGAGATTACTCGCTCCATTATTGCTAGAGCAACAAAAAATCTATCTTTAATGACCCCTGATAATAATCACCTTCATAATCATTTAAATGCAATTATACTTAATTCTGGGTTTTCAAGACATATATCAAATTCTATGACAGGCGTCGGAATAGCTTTTTGCACCTCAATAGTACCTATTTATCTTTATTTTAATGGAATATCGATGAATTCAGATATTTGGAGGATATTATTTCTTTTTCAAATAATGGCTTTATCATTTATCTATATTATTTTAAAAAAAAACTCTCTAGATGACCCAAATCATTGCTATAATTTAGATCTAAAATAAATAATCATATAAGCGAAAGTGGCGGAATTGGTAGACGCGCAGGATTTAGGTTTCTGTGGGGTAACCCGTGAGAGTTCGATTCTCTCCTTTCGCACCATCATTTTAATTAAA